>JACCED012317151.1_pt1 | contig 26506 bp, 29 predicted proteins | sample 7455021 | NCBI WGS metagenome assembly JACCED01 (sample SAMN15323456, study PRJNA562643) | freshwater metagenome | isolation source: river surface water | place: USA:Blue River Watershed | collected 2017-08-19 | reverse complement strand
GGCGCTGCTTATCGCGGGTCGCCTCGGGCAGGAATTCATCCCGACGCTCGATGAAAAAAACATCGCAATGCACGCAATTCGAATTCCAAGCACCGCCCTGTCGCAATCGCAAGAAATGCAACTAGCCGTGGAGAAAACTGTCAGCTCCTTTCCTGAAGTTGGTTTCGTGTTCTCGAAGACTGGCACAGCGGAGGTGGCGTCGGACCCCATGCCGCCGAATACGTCTGACACATTCATAATTCTGAAGCCCGCGGTCGACTGGCCAAACCCTTCAGAAGCGAAGGAGCATCTTGTTCAACGTATCCAAGAAGCAGTGTCGCAGGTTCCTGGTAACAATTACGAGTTCACCCAACCCATACAGATGCGGTTCAACGAGCTGCTTGCCGGCGTTCGCGGCGACCTCGCCATCAAGGTTTTTGGCGAGGACTTTCCAACGATGCTGGCTCTTGCAAACCAGACCGCCAGCATCCTGCGCAGCATTCCTGGAGCTCAGGACGTGAAGGTCGAGCAGGTCACGGGCCTCCCTTTCCTCGAGATTGACGTTGATAAGGACGCCATTGCGCGACTGGGACTCAGCACATCGGCTGTGCATGACGTGATCGGCGCTGCGATTGGCGGCCGACGCGCGGGCGTTGTCTTTGAGGGAGATCGGCGCTTCCCGATTGTCGTTCGAATGGCCGAGGCCGCCAGATCCGACCCGGAGAAACTGGGAGACCTTCCCGTACCACTTGAGAGTGGATCGAAGAAAGTCGTACTGCTGAAGCAGGTTTCTAACTTCTCCTTCGTCGAGGGGCAGAATCAGATTTCGCGAGAGAATGGGAAGCGGCGCGTGGTCGTCACGGCCAACGTTCGCGGACGTGACCTTTCCTCAGTGGTTCAAGAAGCGCAAGCTAAGGTCGCCGAGCAGGTCAGGCCTCCGGCGGGATACTGGATCACATGGGGAGGCCAATTTGAGAACCTGGCTGCCGCTCGTCAGCGTCTCGCGCTCGTCGTTCCAGCGTGCTTCTTTGTGATCTTCCTTCTACTCTACTCGGCCCTTGGATCGGCACGAGACGCGCTGCTTGTATTCAGCGCTGTGCCACTGGCGCTCACGGGGGGAGTAGCGGCGCTCTGGTTGCGCGGCATGCCATTCTCGGTGTCGGCGGCGGTAGGATTTATCGCACTTTCAGGCATTGCAGTCCTTAATGGCCTAGTGATGCTGACTTATATCCGGCAGCTCATTGGCGAAGGCTTGGAGGTCAAGCGCGCGATCCTGGAAGGCGCTATGACCCGGCTACGGCCGGTCGCCATGACGGCGCTGGTGGCGTCCCTCGGCTTTGTGCCGATGGCATTGGCGACAGGCACTGGCGCGGAGGTTCAGAAACCTTTGGCGACGGTTGTCATCGGCGGACTGATCAGCGCGACCTTGCTTACGCTCTTCGTCCTGCCAGCATTGTACGCCCGTTTCGGCGGCGCGTACGAGAACTTGAAGAAAGGCCGAGAGACGACGGGCGGCGCAGTCCCCCTTCCCGCCGCAGGAGGCGCCAAATGAAGCGTTCGAAGTTGCTTTTAGCCCTAATTACGCCACTGCTCACGAGCGCTCCTTCGTTGCTCCTGGCGGACACCCTTTCTGCCGCTCTAGCGCGAGCCTATTCAGCGAACCCGCAGCTCAATATGGAGCGTGCAGGCGTCCGGGCCGGCGTTGAAGATGTGGCTCGCGCCGCTGCGGGCTTCAGACCGAAAGTAAACGCCGAAGGATTTGCGGGTCTGGGCTCCAAAAGATACTCAGTCCCAGGACAATCCTCGCCAATGGAATCGCAGCGGCTTCGTTCTGGATATCTGACGGTGGAGCAACCACTCTTTGATGGGAACAGAACACGGAACAGCGTGCGAAGCGCCGAGGGAAACGTTCTCGCTAATCGTGAACGGCTGAGACTCATGGAACAATCGATTTTGCTTTCAGTCGTGACAGCTTACATGAACGTGCTGCGAGATATGGCCGCTTACAATTTGCAAACAAACAACCTGCGTGTGCTTGAAGTCCAGCTGCAACAGAATCGCGAACGGCTCAACGAGGGTCAGATCACTCCGACTGATGTAGCTCAATCGGAGGCTCGGCTCGCCAGCGGTCGGTCACAAGTCAGTTTGGCGCGCGCCAACCTGCAGACAAGCCAGGGAGAGTACCGGCAGGTCGTAGGGATTGAACCAACTCGGCTTGCGCCGGCGCAGCCGGTTGACAGATTACTGCCGAAGTCTTTGCAAGAAGCGGACTACTTGGCGCAGCAGGAACATCCTGCGATTGCCGCGGCGTTGCATGGAGCGGATGTGGCGCGTCATGAGGTGGCGGTCGCCGAAGGCGAGCTCTACCCGACGATATCTCTTCTTGGCTCCGTAGGTGGCCGGGCAGATACTGAAGCGCCTGGAGAGCGTCAGACGGAAGCTTCGATTGTGGCCAAGTTGAGCGTGCCGATTTACTCGGGCGGAGCAACCTCTGCCCGCATTCGACAGGTCAAGGAACTAGCCGCGCAACGACTCTTGAATGCAAGTCTCGTGCGTGACGAAGTTCGAGCGAATGTGCGTGGCGCATGGAGCGCTCTGACCGCCGTCAGGACGCAAATAGCTGCCGCGCGCGAACAGATCAGCGCCGCAGAACGTGCTCTTTCAGGGGTTCGTGAGGAATCGCGGGTGGGCCAGAGAACCACACTCGATGTCCTGAATGCGCAGCAGGAGCTCTTGAACGCCCGGATCGCGCTGGTCGTGGCGCAGCGCGACCATGTTGTCGCATCCTATAGTGTTCTGGCGGCCGTCGGGCGCTTGTCAGCGCGGACGCTCGGCATCAGAGCCGACCAATATAACCCAGATATCCATTACGATCAGGTAAAAAGCAAATGGAGTGGGACGCGCGCGGCTGATGGTCGGTAAACGCCATTAAGGGGAGAATAGCATCATGAGTCTCGAAAGAAGTGGAAGGCTTGCGGCCATGGCACTGTGCACAATTTTCGCTGGGCCGGTGATAGCGCAAAGCATCAAGATCGTGGGGCTCGGAGCCTCAACGTGCCAGCAATATCTCAGCGACATTCAGGACAATGTCGCCATGGAGCGGGAGTATATCTCGTGGGCGCAGGGTTACTTGAGCGGGTTGCTCATTCGTGCGCCGGCAGGCGTTGACGAAAATCTCGATCTGACGCCACCTGGATTCCCGTTGCTTCGGCAGGTGGAGTATCTTCGAACCTTCTGCGCAACACAGCCGAAGGCGGACTTTCCGGATGCCGCGGAGGAACTGTATCGGACGCTGCGGACAAAGCAAAAGTAATGAGAGCGAAATGGCTGCCTACGATTGTGCAAGGCCTTGCATTGGCCGACCTTCAACATGGCGGATGTGTTCATTGTGAGCGGTGTCACGGGACTGATCTGGGCAAGCTTAAGGAAAAGACCCGTGGGACAGCGTGACGTGTCAGAACGATGATGACGGAATGAAGATGCGGACCCTCAAGATCATCAGATACGTCGCCTGGGGCGGAGTCGCGGTCTTCGGAACCCTCGCATTGGCGCTTGCGTTGGGTTGGTGGCAAGTCGATGGCCCCGGCCGGCCGGTGGTGGTTCGACAAGAGCCGACGACAGCGATCGGCGGGCCGTTCACGCTCACCAACCATCGACGCGAGGTGATCACCGAACGGAGCTTCCTGGGCCGCCCGTTCCTGGTGTTCTTCGGATTCACCCATTGCCCCGACGTCTGCCCGACGACCCTGGTCGAGATAACGACCTGGCTTCAGGCCGTAGGCCGGGACGCCGACCGAATCCAAGTTCTCTTCGTGTCCGTCGATCCGCAGCGCGACACGCCGGAACTCCTATCGCAATATCTGCAATCCTTCGATGCTCGTATCCTGGCGGCGAGCGGCAGCAAGGAACAGATCGACGCAATGGTCGCCGCCTATCGCGCGACCTACCGGTTCGTGCCGACGAGCGGCGACGGCTACACGGTCGACCATACCGCCTCGATGTTCATGATGGACAGCCAAGGTCGCTTCATCGGCACCATCGACTTCCACGAAGACCGCGAGATGGCGCTCGCCAAGATCAGGCGACTGGCGACCCGATGAAAAGCAGGGATCAGACCATGACGGCCGCCCTTCAGGCCACCATATTCTGACCGCCAGCGATAATAGGTAACTTCCGTCACACCTATCGATCTCACAGCCTCAGCCACAGGCCGACCCTGTGCTGTGAGAACGTCGACCTGCCGAAGTTTGGCGACGATCTCTTCCGCCTTGTGCCTTTTCCTAGCCATGTGCATTCCTCCTCAAGGCTCGTAAGCCATACATCAGGGAGGACCACTTTTCAGGGGGCAGGCCAAATTTTGAACCCAAATGGTCCGACGCTCTACACATTAGGTGAGCGGGTTGAAAATGAAAGCCGAGAAATATTTTTGCGTATGCACCATATGCTGGGTGGAAATACGATTGTCCTTAGAATGAAGGACTCGTCCGCCCTTACTTACGGGGCCATACGTGAATGCATTCTAGAAATTCTAGAGTTCATCAAAGGCCACGACCATCCGTCGCCTTTTGGAGGGATTCCCAGCTTTGTCTATGCGAACAATGATGATCCGACGTTCATGCAAATCATGCATGAGATTATTGCGGACGAGACCCGGAATTTTGATTGGGGCCGTGAGCTCTATTTCACGAGGGAATTTGGAAAGGATTTCTTTGGTCGCGCGGGTTGCGAATTACGAGCAGCATACGAGACTAGTATGCGTCGCCCGAACCTGACAGAAGAGCAGAGGAAATTTCTGGAATTCACGCATTTAAGGTATCAGAATATTCCCGATTATAGAGATGCAAAAACTCCGAACTTCGTCTCATCGCAATTCACGAGTGAGCTGTACGAAGAATGGTGGGCGGTGATCAATGATGCCGCACGCAGCCAGTATGCGATTGTTACGCTGTTTCAAATGTGGGATGGCGCGCTCTCAATCATGAGCGATTCTATGAAAGATAATAGCGTAAGCTCTCAAGATTTAATTCAGTTTATTGCGAAGTATCAATTGAGCTTTCCCGAACGGAAATCTTGAGAGTTCATCCGGATCAAATTGAAAATCGAGGAGGGGCGTTATGGCAAAAATTTCTTATAGCGGCCCTGTTCCGGCGGATGATCCGATGTTCACCGGCCGCTACGAGATTTTTTCGTCAAAAAGAAATGAGGCAACGGAACCTACAGGGCGGGAGCCGCTGCCAGCTGAAGACAATCAAATTGTAACCATTCACAGCGCGAACTATTGGGTGAAAGTAGTTGACTTTCTACAGCAGAACTGGGCGCTGATAGATCAAGATTCAGATGGTCGCGCGAGGATCTTTTTTATCAATGACACAAGCGGGATTTTTGATGAGTTGGTTTTTGAGTCAACCAATCATGCTAGAGAGGCGCTGATAGCCAACCGGTTTCGGGAGTTCTCCGACAGCCCGAACCTTCAATCACTTGTTCATCCGCCACCAGCACCCTTTCACCGGACGTTGCACCCAAATGGTCCAATCTATTCATCAGGGCGCTTTTGGAAATGAACTTTTGAGAGACGATTGATTGAGCTGGCTTTTATCAAAACCCGCATCATCTACAGCGCCGGATCTGTTCACGTATGACTTCATAATCCATCAGCATTTGTTCGACCGCCGATCCTCCTGGCAGTTTGCTCACCTCATTGGCCGCTCTATTACGAAACTCTCTGCTATAGCTTGGAGCTGATGGGCAGATGTCTCCATTAGAAGGACCCGTCGCGCATCCGCTCAATAAGCTCATCCCGATCACGAGGGCGGCGTGAGGCGGCTTCCAATTGTTCACGTTGGATCTCCATTGTCTTGCGCATGCGGTCGAACCGCTCTGCATTGCGGCCAGCCTGCCGAGCTCCCAGCAAGACGGTCAGGACTGCACCAATTATTGCTGCCAATCCCGCCAAGCGAAGGGCAAAGGGTGCGAGGAATTGTCCAATAAGTGTGATCATCGCAGGCCCCGGCGACGGTCATCAATCCGTGCCCAGATCATGTAGGCGATCCCAAGGAGGGCGATGATGCCAACAACCCATGGTGCGACCTGAAGAGCTGTTTGAGCTAAAGGAATGGCAGGCTCCACGTCTTTGACAGCCTCCGCAGTCAGCCCGAGCAGCGTTGCCCCGGCAGCAACTTGTCCGCCTTTCACTGTGCGGGTTTGAGAAAGTTGCTTTTGTGGTGGCTCGACACCCGCCAAGATCAGTCCCGCATCAATCTCGCTATCAGTGTAGGGTTGCTGTCCATTCTCGTGGCGAATGATTGCGAGCGTAAGCGGCTTCAAGATTTTGTAGTCGTGGGTGTCGATGGGCGTATCAGGTGAGACGCCAACTGCCTTGGCCACAGCATTCACATAGGCTCCGGTATCGTTCTCGTTAGGCGGCGCCCAGCGGGAGATGATCCGTTTCACGCTTTTGAGGCCCCACCGGTCCTGGTAAGCAATGAGGGTCCGCGCCAAAGCCCGGATCCCCCACTTTGCCGCAACAAACTGACAAAAGTCGGGATCTGTCTGGTCTTTCGCCAAACCTTGCCAGGGATCGGAGGAACGGCGGAGATTTCCGGGGTTGTGATTGCGAATGCCGCGCGGCAAAGCGCGGTCAAGAGCGACCGTTGTCTGCATGTGTGCTCCATTGAGGTTGGGAAAGAGACCCTTTTCCAATGCAGAAGAGGGGATTGGCGTCGGTAGTGAGGGGGCGCGCTTAGGAGAACTCTCAAGCCTAAATATGATCAGTCGATAATTTCAAAAGCCGCTGAGAAATTGGACACGATCAAAGAAATTGGATCTTGATCGGCATGGTGCGCAATATGAATGACAGCAACGATTCTCTTTTTAAGGCTGAGTATGATCGTGCTTTGATCTGGCCCTTCTTGCTTGAGGTCGATGGTCCAATCTGGGCGTAATTTGTAAGTCATGGTCCGACCTCGAAGTACCAATCAGGAAGTGGGCCATCTAGGAAGCCGCGCTCAATCACCGGTATGCGTGAAATTCCTCGACCACGAATATCTTCGCCTCGAATCTCGATGAGCACTTGGCCTGTAATTCTAAACAGGCTTGCTGCGATAACACCAAGATTATAAGCGAAAGAATTGTCACAAGCCTGCGTCCAGAGTTCATCTTCCAGAAAGAGACAGGCTCCTTGGCAAAGCTGGATGAGAGGACATTTTGGACACTCAGATCGGGTGGACCAGTGATGCGCTGTATCTAATCTGATCTGATCAAATTGATCGAGATGTCCGATCCTGTGCTTTCCCTGGGCTGATGTGTTCTGGCAGGTCAGCACATTTCCGTTGAGATCAATAGCGATGTTATCATCACGATCCATTCCACATTTTTGGCCAAGCGTCTGAGCAGGCCTTCCTTGAAACAAGGATTTCAAAAATTCGGTTATCTTTCCCTCGACGCTTGCTATCCCGTTTGTTCTGCCCGTTATTGCCTCAAAGAAAACCGTGTGTATGAGCCGCTTAGTCAGGGTCTCGTCCAAAACGGAAAGAGAAACTCCACCCTTGTCGTAGGGGAGCAAAATCTCTTCGGTCGAAAGATTGATGCTAGCAATCGGGATACCGAGTTGCTCAGCAATATATCGACGGACGGGAAAGAGAGTTACGTTCTTGGAAGATAGGACGCAATTGAACCCAATCCGACCTTCTGATGAAAGACGATCATGGGCATAGCGTATCCATTTTCGGCATTCTGGATCCTTAAGCGGATCTGGACCTCTCGTTGCCTGATGGGATGGACCATCATGGGAAATAGCGATGTTGAAGCCTATCTCATAAAGCCAATCTACTTTCTCCTTATCGAGCAGCGACCCATTGGTGATCAAGCTGAATGAAGCCTTTGGAGCGAGCTGTCTGATGCCGACTGCCAGCGGCTTGAGGGTCTTCCAATAGACGAGCGGCTCGCCACCCCAGAACTCAATTTTGATCGAATCGTCGACTTCAAACCATTCAGGAAATTTAGACAGAAACCGCTCAACCGCTTTGAGATTAGCGTCTCCATCATGTGGCTGCGAACGTTGGTTGCAATATGTGCAGGCGTAGTTGCATTTCAGACCAAGCTGTATCTTGATCGTTTTAGGGGATTTTACTTTTCGGCCTGGATTGGAGGGGTGCACGGAAAATGCGACTGCCCAATCAGGGGAAACGGCTTCAAATTGAAGGCCTTCAAACTCAAGAGCCTGCCCTGTATGTTGCCATTCGCATTGAGATGTCTTGGGGGTATAGTGGAGAATAGATTCGCGCCGTGACGAATCCATCAAAATGAGATCAAACATTGATCAGCCTATTATTGGTTGATGAAGCGAGCCATACCCTGGGCTAGTGATTTGAAAATTCACCACGATACACACACGGATTCCCTGCGCTTCTCGCCAAGGGTTGGTCTCGTGCCAAAGATAACCAGGATGCAGAATTGTCAGGCCCTGATGCGGACTTATGCTTTCAATTTTTTCAAACCAGGGGAAGTTTGGTGAGCCGCGAGGATCTAGCAAGAGAAGCGCATGTGATCCATGGCGCTTCGTTTTCATAGCTTCAGGATCAATACCAGTTCCAACATCAAGATAGTGAATAAGAACGATATCAGTTGATTGGTGATAATGAGGAAATGTCCTGCCGCCCGGGTATTGAACGTTACCAAAACAACGACCAGAGAACTGAAACTCGTATTCAGCGCCCATTCCAAATGCTTCAGCTAGATAGTCTTTAAGACATGCGATCGAAAAGCTCTCAAACGCTTTTATGGAATTAACTTCGGGATGCTGATCAGCTTCAGAAAAAAGATTATAATGAGTTGAAGAATAGAGCTTCTTGGATTGAACGAATTTTTCCCAATTGGTCTGATCAAGGCCGATTTTGGGTCTCTCCTGATCCTTTCTAATCAGAACTCTAATTAAATCCTCTCTGACCTGTTCTGGTAAAGCACAGATATCTACGCCAACCGACGTTGGCCACAAATATCGAATTTGCATCACATCACCTTGAAATGTACGTCCAAAAGACCGGTGTAATGGCGAAATCCAACCTTCACCTTGAACTCGTCACCTTTGGTCATTTGAAGTGCTGCTACCCTAAACTTTGCAACGCCGTTCAAAGCTTTCACACGCTTTTGCGGTAAGTAGCCGCCAGTTTCTTCAAGGTAGAGATTGCAGTCGCGCAGGATGCGATTGCCTCCAGCATCCACCATTTCGACTTCAACAATCGAGGATCCATCAACGCCAATATTTCCCCCGCCATTGAGAACACGAAACTTTGGCATGCAGCGGTCAAAGGACAGGAGATAATCAAGATCTGGGTCGACTTCGATCCAGTCTTCGACATTCGATGTCAGTCCGAAAGCGGGATGGAATTTAGCGGTAATGTCGCACTCAGTGAAAAGCATGTCCGAATATGGACGGTAGATGAAAAATGCGCTCGGTGCCCCTGAATTGCGGACCGCCCGCATGGGATGCATTTTTTCTGCATTTGCATAAGCGGTTGCATTGAAAAACGGAGACAGTATCCCGTCACGATCAATGCCCGTTACCCAAACGCTTCCGTCATTCTTTTCTCCAGACCCAAGAGATGGATCGTCAAGATCAATCAAGGAATAGCTTCGGGCACGGAAATAGCGACCTTGATAGGCTGGTCCAAATTGTGATCCATCGATGACGGATTTCAAAGGTGACGCAAGGGGGAGGCGGTTGTGATAAATGCCAGATGCAATCGGTGGTAATTCGCCCGGGACAATGTCGCCTGAAAAGGTCAACCGCCGTCGCGGACCAGGCTTGCTGACTTCTCGACCGTTTTGAAGATAGCCATCGAATTCTACTTTTGTCGTTTCAACCCATGTTTGTAAGCTGACAATCTTTGGAGTGATTACGACATCAAGTAGAGCGGGATAGGAAAGCCTAGCCCATTTTTCACGGATCATCGGCAGACCTCAGCAGTTACAGTTGCAATTACAATTGCAGTTGCAATTCGTGCGACAGTTGAATCCTAGAGGGCTAAACCCGCTGCAATTCCCACAATTACAGTTTCTGTAATTTCGATGCTGTTCGGATCCGCCAATCTCATTCGCGTATTCGTAATATCCGTCGTAATTGTAATTTGTGCTGACAGCCATGAAGACACGGGTGTCTCCGCCAGCTCCGTCAAACTGATCAACATTTGAGCAATTAGTTGCCGGCACGCCGCTGATCCCCCAAGTCCACCAATTACCGTTGGGTGGATTCCATGTCGCGTTACCTGCACAATTTCCGTTTGGAAGGTAGCCATTACAGTTTGAAGCGCGATCATCATAATATTGGGTTGATCGATTGAGTTCGCCGATATCAGTACCGTCTGAGATCAGAAAACCAGTTGCGCGCGCATTATCACCCGTCGCGCCGGAGCGCACGTTTCCAGTCGAAACAAGTCCCGGAGCGGTTAGAGATCCGGTCATAGTATCACCAGACTTTGCAACACGACTTGCTAGATCTACTCCTGAGCGAATGTCCGTGATCGTTTGGGTTGCAAGGTCTGCAGTCGCAATAGACCCGTCTGCAATTTTTGCGCTCGTTATTGCGCCATCCGCTACCTTTGTAGTCGTTACCTGCGCATCTGCTATTTTAACAGTGGTGACAGCGCCATCTTGAAGTTTAGCTGTCTGAACAGCAGCATTATCGATATCACTTGCCGAGACTGTATTTTTGACAGCTAGTGCAGCTAATCCAAGATTATTGCGTGCAGTCGCGGCGTCGGATGCATTCGTCCCACCTTGTGTAATCGGAACTGGAACGCCAAGTGCAATGCGGGTCCATGTGACCGGAGATGCAGAGGTCAGTTCATAGAGTTGAGCAAGATCTGTTCGGAAACAAAACATTCCAACGACGAGGTTGGTGCTCGGAAATGTCGTCCCTGAAAATGAAGATCGGATAGCCTCGTCACGATCAAGAATATCTTGGCGACTATCACGTACCGCCTTTGTGGATGGAATATCGGGATAAGTTTGGGCCATGTCGTCCTCGTTCAATAACCCTCAGCAGCCCAACTTGCATTGCCAGCAATGGACGTTTGCGTGGTTGGATTGATGAGCGTCAGGCGAAAGCCTGTTTTTGTGATTTGCCCGATTTCGGGAACGGCTAAAGCACCGCCGCCCTTAAACGTCGCTTGTACTTCTGGTGGGGCATTGAAGATTTGGTTGAAGTTGACGATCAACCCACCGACTGGGACGAGCACGGTGCCGCGATCCCGGACATCTGGAACGTCGACGATGAACCTGGCGTCAGTAAGTGCAATGCGGCTTCCGGATATGCTGGGAGCTTGAAGGGCCAGTCGAACGAGTGCATTTGCATATTCGTAATCACCGGGCGTGAGATCCTTGAATGCACCAAACCCTAGTGGTCGCGCTTCTCGAACAAATGCAGCAAAACCATCCTCATCAAGCGGCGTTGAACGAAAGGCGAGATCTGAAATGACGGCTGCAGATGCTCTCAGGATTCGATCTACAAACTTCATTTCTTCGTTCAATTGGCCCAATGGTGCGTTACTTAATGTATCCACCACTCGAAGTTGTTCTGCGATCTGCGCAATGAAGGCAATGAGATCAGTATAGGTCTCGGCCAGCTGGAGAGTTCTAAAACTTTCCGAGGTTGAACCAGTAATTCGTGATTCATCCAAACCGAATGTGCTGTTCTTTGGAATCTCAGAAAATCTTGCGGTCAGCTCTCCAAATACGGTGTTCTCAGAAAGATTTTGGGAAGCAATGTGATTGCCTTGTTCAAGAACCGTCCATTGCTCATTAGAAACTACAGTCGGCATCAACATACTGGCGTCTGCAGCGACAAATGTTTCCAAAAATGGAGATTGAGACATATCGTGCGGGGCCGTCTCCGCGACAGCGATCGATTCTACAATCGAGAGTAGAAAAGCGATGAGATCTACATAGGTTTCTGAGACCCCTAGATTGTCAAAAATATTCGTCTCCCCGGCAGAGCTCCTACCATCTGCGAGCCACAAGAATTCGCTCTCGTTGAACTCCCCAACGCGTGCTTCCAAGGGGGTTATTGGGAGAATGTCACTTTCTTGCGCAATGAATGCCGTGGCGCTCGCATCCTGCCATGCTTTACCTGCCTCGGTTGCATCCCAGGAAAAGGACAGGTTACCCCAGAGGTAATCAGCACCTGCAGTGGTTGTGATTGTGACGGTCACGGCAATCAGCTCATCGTGAAAGTAAAACGCTGAGTGAGTGTGTCGTCGGCGCCCTTGTTGATGACCGCAAAAACAACGCGATCAAGCATCGTGCCGGCACTCGCGGCATTGAATACGCCAGCTTCTGTGATGGCTCCCGTTGCTTCACCAGCATTAAAGGTCGCTTCAAATTGGAAGACTTTGGTGCCCACCGTATGGCTGAAAGTCGCGGCCTTCCGTGCAAGCTCCGTAACGAGTGCTGTGTTTGTTGATGCGGCGGCCGTCGTGCCCGTGCCCACTGCAATATGGCTCATTACCCCCGGTCGCCCGGATGAAAGTCCAATAGACTGAGCAATGAAGCTGAAGCCTGCATTGACGATCAGATTGTCTTTGACCCGTACAATGACTGACCCGTCTGGCTTCAAGAGGCGTGCCTCCAGTCGACCGTGAAGGCAAAAGTCATCCCTCCCGGCATTCCGACCCAGACGGGCCAGAAGCTCGGCAATCCCGATTTTCATTTCGATCTCCTATGCGGGGTGAAGTTGCGCGCCGGAAAACGCGCCCAATGGCAAAAATGGCTCTACGCCAGATGCGGAGAGCCCCGTTTGCGCGGAAGCAGCAAATAGCTTGCGAGCAGTTGGCGTCTGACAAATACCAAAGGTGATGATGTCGCCTGATCGCCTCACGAGCGATGCGATGACCCGTTGTCCAAAATCATCCTCAAGCGCGAAGGCATTGTTCTCAGGCGACCAGATCAACCTCAAGGTCCCCGAAGATCCGGTGAGCGCCAAATAGACTGTCGGCTCGTCGAGGATTTGATCCAAGCGAACATCAAACGTGGTCGAGAATTCGGATGGTATTTCAATCGACCAGCCTGCTTTTGTTCCCCCTCCCACTTTCAATCCTTGATCAAAGCGCGCGGGGGCAAAAGTGAGGTTTGCTGATTGGGAGGGACTAGACCCACGCATGCCCATGGTGGCGCCAGCCAATCGGAACCCTTCGATCAAGTCGTTCGCTATGGGAGCCTCAAGCGCTATTTGGCTCTGAACCGTTGCGCCATCAACATCACCAAGTGGCAACCAGGCGGATGCTGCTTCTGGATCTTGCCAGGCAAAAATGGCCGCGTCCCAGATCAGATCATCTGCGGGCGTCGTTCCCACATGAGCCTCAACCCAATTTCTGGCACGCCATATGCGGTCGAAAGTGACAGGAAACACATATTCGCCACGCGATATGGTCGTTGACCCAGAGCGCGCTAGCGCCAGAAGATTGCCGCCGATGATTTCAAGACCCTGTGTGACACCTGGCCAGTTGAGAGCCTGACGGTCGCTTACCAGAACTGCATTTCGGCCCGTCATGGGAGCGAGCCGTGTCGTCGCATAGGCAGCCGTGTCGCTATAAAGACCTGCCGATGAAATTGCCTTCAACCAAAAAGTCTCATCCATTGCCTGTCGAATAGGCCAAAGAGCGATCAGATGATTTCCCGCTGCTCGCCCGACGAAACGTCCTGTTCCCCAGGTCGTCCCCGCTCGCAACTCATATTCGATACCCGCTCCTTGAACTGGCTCCCACGATGCACGAACATGATCTCCCTGTGGAATGACGTCAAAATTCGTGACGCTATCAGGAGGCGCGACAGCGGCTGTGATGCTGCTTGCTACGAGACTGACAAGCCCAATTTCATCGATAGCCTTGATATGGAATACCCTCTCCTCAGCATCGGCAAGAGCCACGAACAGCGTCGTGCCACGATGTCTCGTTGTGACTATGGACGCAGTATCCCAAGAAGCCCCGGTTCTGATTTCGTAACCGACGAGATCTAGAGCAGAAACGGGCTCCCATGTGAGCTGGACACCATCTGCTCGACGCTCCCCAATAAAGCCCAGAACAGACGTCGGAGGTGTCGTACGGCCAATCACCCTATGTGCTGGCAACTCGGTCCAATCAGATCCAAGCCCACTGCTCGTCACAAATCGCAACCGCAGATCGTAGGACTTTCCATCTTCAACCGGCTGAATAGCCACAGAGAGTGAGTCTGCAGGCTGAGTAGGAACGGCAGACCATGGACCCGTATTTCCTGTTTCGCGATATCTCACCTCAATTCCATCAGGGAAATTGATCGCATCGGATCCTGGCGGATAGAGCCTGACCAAAATTCGCGGAATGGAACGCCCATCTGCCCCTCGAACCAGAACGCTTTCATCGGAAACCGCATTCCAAATGACGGGGGCTGCAGGCCGGACCAACTCAACCTGCAAAGGTCGCGTGATGTAGCTGTCGAACGCAGCGATGGCGCCTACGTCAGATTGATGGACGCTCGGCGCCGCTGGGATCAAAATGAGCTTTGCTGTGAGATTGGGGCCGGGCTCAATACCCTTGACGAGCATTGGCGCGGCCTCACGACCAGCTTCGCCAAATTGGAATAAATCTCCCGGTTGAGGCGCAAGCAAGACAGGCAGAGCTGTCAAAAAGGTCACATGAGAGGCGTTACCTTGCGAAGTAACCAAGGGCAAGACTTGGCTCGCGCCATCGCTACGCCGGATGCGGATCGCATAATTTTTACCAGCCTCCATTGGAGCAGGCTCATCAAGCAAAAGCCCCCCAACGAGATCTCCATCCATATTGAGGGCTTTGATGCGGCCAGTTGATAATCCGACCATGATCACATCATGAGCAAACATGACGAGATCGCCATCCGTTGCTCGTAATGCTTCGACGTCTTGATAGATCTCATGGGTTTCAGGTCGAAGCCTGCCAACTGCCAGATGATATCGACCCTCTCGCCAAGCCTGATCAGGCCGGGTGCAGCCCATCATATCGACCGTTTCAAATCGATCTGCATTGCTGGCATTATAATTATCGGCATAGACGATACGCTCATCTTCTTGCCAATCCTTGTCTGGATTGATGAATCGTATCTTCAAAGCATGGGGCAAATCGATGAATTGCTTGCGACCTACATAATTGAAGGAATTACGAGGGGTTATGTGAAGAACGGGTACCGTCTGAGGGATATCTCTTACGATCGAATGCTTGCCATCACGGATGCCGTATCGTGCCCGAACATGAGAGGATATGTCCCGGAGAACCTCAGCAACAGATCCGCCTTCGACAACACCATCGAAAATCCATTTCGGTTCCCCGTTTTGCGCTTGCTCATCACAGGCCAGGGCCCAAGACCTGATGGATTGAAGATCAATCCGATCATCACCCATTAATTGGGTGAGACCACGACGACGCAAAACATCGCAATAAGCCCAAGCGGGGTTTCGCGAGAGTTGCCACGACCAAACTGAGCCGTCCCAGACTTGAAGGTAGGATGTCGCGATGCAGCTGATTTGCTGCAATTGATTATTGATCTGCTCATAGGCCTTGAGGCGCAACGCGATCAGTGACAAACCGTTCATGGTGATCGGGGCATCATCTGTGACCGTCCTAAGAGCAGACAACGTTGCCGCATCAATTTGGCGTGGATTGCTCGCATCTGCGGTCGTGCGGCGAATTCGGATTTCATATTGCCCAATTGATGGAACATCAAAACGCCCACCCCGACGGACAGGCGAGGACGACGAATCCGATATCTTTATTTTTCCATTCGTCTCAAACCCTGCATCACCCCCCGATTTCCATGGGATCACATTCCATTCGTTTTCTGAGATGGAGCGATACTCAGCATCAAATTCAACCGTAGTCTCCGATCGTCCGCCCTGATCATTGAAAAACGCCAGGCCGCGATCAAAAGAAATATCGATACTGATTTCTCGTGCATGGGCGCGCGAAGAAATCATCCGCCATCCGCTTGCCGCTGTTAGATTGATCGAGAGATTGTCTTCTTCGATTTTCTTCGTATAAAGCGTGATTGGATCATCATCTGGCCAACCCTCACGAACCTCATATTCAACCCCGTCAAAGGCCGTGATTGGAGTTGCCCCAATCCTAATGTCTTCGATTTTGAGCGGGCCGTAGCCGACGAGCAGCAACAAGCGCATGTAGCGCTCATTTCCAACCGTCTCGGTATAGGGTTTAGCAGCCAAAATCGGGAACAATTGGCGCCGTCCATAGACCCGTGGAATGGGGCCATAGGGATTGAGACGATTGGTTGTGCCAGTAATTGAATAAGCGGGCGACGTGAGTCCGGCATCAGAATTTCGCAAGGCCTGATGAGGGGTTGGCGCAATTGCATTCACGAGCAATGAACCGACCATGGTTATGGCGCCTGCAATGGCGATCTTGGTCAATCCCATCGTCGTGAACACGCCTGCCGCATTCACCGCTGATACTTCAACGCCGAATAAGCCTGCCGTGAGAGCCGGCGCTGCCCAAGCTGCAAAGGCAATGACTGCAATGGCCCCGATGATGGCGAGAGGGTTCTTGCCCCCACCCCCACCTCCCATAGCGTTTACGCGCACAAAAAGACGTGCATGAGGTTTGGGGCGAATTCGTCCCCACCACTCGCGAGGAACCTCCTCGTCGTCGACATAGACTTGTAGATATGGCCAATAATGTTGGGGCAGATCAGATGCGATGAGCATTTGAGCAAGGCTCAAGCCCGACGGGGAATATCGCTCCTCGCGTTCACTTGAGAAGGGGCGCGGGACCAATGTCCAGAAAATCTGCGTACCAGCTGGAAAACCATCAAGCGGCATGGCGATAAAATCCAAGAACGCGACGCTCCCAGCGTGAGCCTTTGCCGAAATTTTCGATGATACTGTCGCAGTTCTTTTCGATGTGAAGCATCATGTCTGCCGCAACGACAACACCAACATGAATTGGGCGACCCATTACTCTGAGCAGAATTCCGTCACCAGACTGCTCAGCGCCCCGCGCGATTGGGTGCCAGAGGCGAATACGTTCATCCATGAGAGTGGCAAGCAGTTCTCGGTCTTCGCCAGGCTGGTAGGCGATACCCTCATATTCAGGGACGCTGCCTCCAAAATGTTCATTGATGACGAGGCGCAGAAGCCCATAGCAATCAAGACCAAACCGATCGCGGCCCCCTTCCTTGAAAGGAAGCCCCACATAAGAAGTGACCCAATCTGGCAATTGAGACATCAAAATGCTCCGGGGAAGCGAGCCGGTGTCATTTGTTCGCAGACTGGTTCGGATAGAATATCTTCATAAACGAGGTCACCGGATATCTCGCCAACATCCCAAGTGACATTGCGCAATCGCATGCCAGCATATTCGACTTCGACGACGTCCGGCTGATCGGCCAGAATGACTCGTAGCGTCACGCTTGGCGGCTCGCTGATGCTCCGCACCTCATCGATGATCAATCGCTGCGTGTTATCGATCCGGATCCGAGCAATCATGGGTCGGTCCTGACTTTCTGGAGGAAGCTCGATTTCGAATGGATATCCTATGAATGTCCAACCCAGATGAATGACATCTTGGTTGTCATTGACGATCCTGATTGGCGCACCAAGACCCGCAGCATTAATCTCCAAGAGAACGAGCCAAACCTTGTCTGTTGCCTCTGCGTAAGCCGCAATTCGACTTTCAGGAGAAATATTCCTCATGAAAGCTGCTCCAACTTAAGGGCCGCAGAAAACAGTGTCCCAGTCACCGCCGAGATCTTGGGACCTTCCACAAAGCGAAACTCACCTGCTGACCCATGGCGCGGATGGATCCAGCTGAATGGCAATGCTCCACCAGCAGTCGTATTTTCAAAAAATGCTTTCAGGGTTTCAGCTTGAACGGCATTGATACGGAACGTGACTTCGAACTGCCTCGGAGCGGCTGTATATCGGCGCCTCGTTTTTGCTACGCCAACGTCCATGGCAGTTCGCAATACGGTTTCGGCAAAACGCTCTTGGTATCCTCCCACCGTTGGTCGTTGCGGAAGACTTGGCGGCCAGACGAGATTTGTCACTCAGTCAGACTCTTTTCGTCATGCGCCGAGAACCATAGGTTTCTGCTTGAGCGCGATCCAAACGGCCACTCCGGATGGCCTCGTCGATCTTGTCTTCAATGAAGACAGCGATTTCTTTCTTCCCGTCCGAGCCCCTTCGCTGCTCTGTTCTCGCAGGAGGCTGATCTCGTCCAATCCTCATGTCATAGATACTGACTTGAACGTCGTTTGCCGGATTTGGCGGGCGCATCTGGCTCAGGCGATCCATATTCCAGCGATGGCGCGGGTCATTGCGTGTCAAGACTTCTTCACCGCGCAAGCCAACGAATGGAACCTCGTCCGGCCTCAATCCAAGCATGCCGCCAGCGTGAAACCTTTCAGCTCCCGTGAACGAACTAATCGCCACCATGCGTGAATGCGACGGCGCAATACCAATGAGCGCACCATCATGCCCAGCGCCAAAGAGGCCTGAAAACCATTTTCCAATGCTCTCGAAAATGCCCCCGCCCGCACTTGCAGCAGCGGTTGCGCCGCCAGCCGCTTGACCAACAGCTTGAGGTCCCACAACTCCAAAGAGGCTTGGAAATGCACCAACGATTTGTGTGGTGATTGGGAGAATGAATTTCTGCTCGATAAGGGTCGCTGCAATCTTTGCAGCCATCCGGCGAAAGAGGCCTACCGCACCATCAGCGAGATTTGCAAAGACGCTCTTTCCAGCCTTCCCAGCATTGACGAAACCGTCAACCAAAAAATTGGCGATGTCGCTTGATATGCTCTTTGCTTGATCTCGGACCTCATTGAAGTAACGAGCCTGCTCACGAAGCGATGCGGCTGCATCCTGCGCTTCGGTAAGGGCTGGATCGACGCCCCCGAATTTATCTTTTTGAGCGAGCAGTCTGCGCTCGCGTTCAATGGCCAGTTCTTTTGCACGCCGCTCTGCAGCATTCGAAGTGGCGGCGGCTTCTCGTTCCAAATTGGCAATCACAAGGTCATTGGTAGCCAATCGCTTTTCACGAATGAGCTGACCAGCCCGTTCCGCAGAAGATTGTGCTTCGATTGCTTTTGTTGTCGCTTCAATACTGCGACGTAAAGAGGCTTCGGAATCTCCTGTCGCATTAGCAAGCGCTGCACGGGCTTCACGGGTGGCGGCAAGAGCCCGTTCTGAAGCTTGCGCGCGAGCAACCGCTGCCGATCCCCCCGCCTCTGCACCCGCTATCCTTCTTGCTGCATCGGCAGATTCCTGGGCTTGCAAAGCAGCGCGGGCTTGCGCTTCGGCTGTCTCAGCGACCTTGGCTTTGAGGAGTTCTTCCGATCGTGCAGTCGCATCAATACCATTTCTGAGATTTTCAAGCTGCGCGGATCTCTGCGCTTCCGCTCGCATGACAGCAGAAAGCCCCTGGCCGTAGGAAGCTGCGACCTCTAAAGCAGTTCTGCTTTGAAGCTCAATTTCGCGCGTCAGGTCGGAGTATTGACGTTTTTGGTCGGCAATTACATTGCCTACCATCGCACGCTTGAGAGCTTCGGCCTCCATGGCATTGAGATTTCTCTCACGAGCGGCGAGCTCAGCCTGGATTTCTGCCTCTGCTTGGGGCCGAGCTCCCGGAGTGATGCTATCGAGACGACGCCGCATTTCGAGATCAGCAATTTGCCGCGCTGTTTCCTCTCGAATGGGCAGGACTTGGGGTTTAGAGAGCTTTGCTTCTGGCGAGGATTGCTGCGCGAGAAGGCGTCCCTGCTCCTGCGCTTTGGCAGCAGTCTCATTCAAGCGCTCGAATTCTTGGCGTGCCGCTTCGACTTCACGTTCCAGTTGCGCCCGCACAGCGTTCGGAGAGCCATACCAAAAACCTGGAATGAAAACTTCTGCCGCCGGATCACGATAGCGTCTCGTCTCGTTATTCAGACGCTCAAGTCGGTCGATTGCCCGTTCCAAAGCGCTTTCAGCATCGGCAACCGGATCCCGAACCTTGGGCGTTGTAGGCGCAAAAAGATTGGCTGCCCCACTGATCGTTCCCTCTACTATCTGGAGGCTTATCCGGCCAATTGCGCCTTTTGCCAAATTATCGACAAGACGATCCCAGGCACGTGAGATGTCATTGATCGATTTTTGTGTTGGCGATAGCGCCTGATCATTCAGACCCTTGATCCTGCCTTCCAAAGCATCAATAGCAATACGATAAGCAGCGGTTTGCTCTCCTTGTTGGCTCAGTAAGCGGATATTTTCCCGCTGGGATGGATTGAGAAACCCATTGAGAGCGCGGTCTAGTTTGATGATAGCGTCATAGCCACCAGTCGCTATTTCTGCGAGCTGTCGCGCTGCATCACTCGCCGTCGTTCCGGTTGCGGCCGCAAGATCAGGCGCCATGGCGGCGAGACGCGGAATTTCCGCCGTCGGTAGGTTTGGCGTTCTGACAAGTGTCGATATCGCTGAGCGCGCTTCGTCTCGCGCTACGCCAACATCGCGGAGTTTTTCAACGAGTTCGCCAAGTTGTAAGGCTGTTGTCTGCCCCTGACGACCCATGGCGGCAAGCGCCACATTGAAAATACGACTTTCAGCTGCAAGATCGGTCGCTCGCGACAGGATAATGGCGAGAGGAATGCCTATTGCTGCAAATGCTGCAGCAACACCGAGCGCCACAGGTGGAATGGCGCGGAAGGTCGCACCAATGCCACCAAAAATCTGAGTGATTTGGGGGCCTTGCTGAAGCGCAATCGTGAGCGGGCTCATGCCCGTGGTCAGCGTCGTAAAAATGTCGTTGAGCTGGGGCTGCAGCTGCGCCATCTGCTGGGCTGTGACGCGCGTGCGCTGGCCTTGCTGCTCTACAGTTTGTCCAAATGTACGAGCATTGGTATTGGCGATGACATATTTTCGTCCGATGCCTTCAACGACGCTGGCATATTCTGCCTGTGTGAGTAGCCCTTTACTCAAAAGTGAGCTAGCGCGGCTCTGTTCTTGGGCTGCTTGATAGCCTTCAGCATATTGACGCTTGAGCCGCTCTGCCGAACGAGAGAGGCTCTGTTGTTCGCGGTCAACTTTTTGAGTTGATGCGCTCGTTTTATCGAGTGCATTTCCCGCATCTCGTGCAGCAGCCTCGACTGTCTTGAGCGCTTGGCTGCCTGTGCGCCCTGCCTCAATGAGTTCAGCTTTGAACCGATCGCCATCGACCTGCAATCTGATCGAAATATTACGGTTCGCCATGCTGGCTCTTGTCCATCTGTTTCAGGATCCCACGCATGAAACCTGCTTCAGCTGCGGGCAGAAACTCTGCGATTGATGATCGACTGAAACCAAGCGCGTCAGCCATCAGAAACGCTGCCCCGAAGTCGAGCCCTACCGGGCCCGTGGATCCCATGCGGATTTGTCCCCCGCAGCGCTCAAGAAGATCCCAAATCTCCCAACCCTCTGCTGTCACGGGTGCGTGCTTTTCATAGGGGCAATCCGGGCAACGATCTGAACAGGCCGCGCAATAGGCTTGCCCACCACCAAAATGCCATTCAGCGCGGGCGCTCAGTCGTTTTTTTCGGCTTCTATCTCCGAAATGGGGCGCGCATAGATGCGCTCGAAAGCTGCAGCCGCTTGCCAAATGTCCATCAGCGCATCGACCGCCTCTGAGCTGACAGGTGCAGGGTGGCCTTTTGCGTCGGCTACGCCCTCCCATTCGATAATAGAGAGACGTGCGAGCGCCTTGATGAAAGCGACACCACGCAATGCGTCGATAACCTCACTTGTCGTTTCACCCTGCGTATCGACCTTCACCATGGCTGATTGCGCAGCAAAGAAGAGCGCCGTCCCAAAGGGGCGCACTTTCACCCGCACACCAGGCAACAGGTCAAACCAATATGGCTCCGATTTGAGACCAAGACGGATCATGGCGTGGCTCCATAGGCGGCGACATCGTTTTTGAGTGTAGCGGTCATCATCCGTCCAAGAGTTGGATCTTTGGCGCCACGAAATTCGAAGGTGACTTGGATTCCAGATGGCCCCTCGATGGGGACGGAGGGACGAGAGAGAACAGCTTCATGGACTGTGAAGATGAGGCTCGTATTGGCGTCACGCACATAGCCAAAATCGAGCTCCATGGGCGTGCCCGCAGTAGCTGCTTCGATCAACGAGGTTCCATCCACACGCACGACGATATTGCCCGTGCAAGCTGCAACCGTTGGTTCAGCGCTATCGATGAGACCGTCGGAGCGGATAGTCTCGATCCTATCCAGTCCATTCTTGTAGACGATTTCTGCCGAAACGACGCGGCCCATGGCGGCGCCATTTCGCCGGATCGTGCCTTGAAAGGAACCAAAGCGCAGCGCGTTATAACTCACCGGCGTGAGATCTCGATCTACAGTGTCTGTGCTCTCGCCCTGTGCAATGAGAGACAGAGTTGCGCTCGTCAGGCCATCGCGTTTCAGCGGAAGGGTGAAACTATCGATACGCGCTCCGAAATGTGTCCGTCGAAGCGGCACATCAGGATTGATTGCCTGTAGCGAGAGGCTTGGGATGTTTGCGCCACCAGATTGGAAACTATGTGTGAAATTCGTGGTGCCGGTCGTCGTTGGCTCTCCCAAGAGCGCTTTCAGCCAAAACCCGATTTGGCGCGCGTCGCATGGCACCATCACTTCGCCATCGCAAGTCAATGCGCCCAGCACCGCTGGTGCGGGATCGCGGCCTTCGCCCAAGAGATCATTGTCGAGAAGCGGCTGACGAGCCGAAAGGCCGTAACGAGAAAAGCCGAGCCTATGATAGCCATCAAGAGGCGGAGACCCATAGATCGTCTCGAAAGCTGCCATAAGGCGCGCATTCGCGCCAAATCCAAGCGCCATGGTGAAGGTCCTTTGTCTGTGAATGAGGAGAAGACGCTGTCCTCATCAGAGTGCGTCAGGTCAGGGGATTGCTGGTTTCGTAGAAGAGCCTGATCGGCAAAATGGCCGCTTTGACATCGAGGCCACCTTCAGGAGCTGCACCATCAAAGTCCGGAGGGCCGATTTCCATTTGGTCAATTTCGTCATTGATCGTTGGATCTGCACTCAATACGGCACCGACTGACATCAACAACGTATCGAGATGCGTGTCTGGGTTTCCGGCCGCGGAATATAATTCCAGGCGTGCTACATGGGTCCAGACATAGGTGAGAGGCGAGAGAAGAACGTCGGGCTCGCTGATCTCACCATCACGCAGGATCAAAAGCCCTTCTGGTGGAATACGCTCCGGCCGCAACCGATTTCGTTCGACTTTCGCAAGCGGCACCAATCGCAACTGTTCATACAGATGCTGCAAGATGCGTTCACGCTTACTGGGCATTTCCACTCGTACTTTGTGCATCAAGGGTGCGGATTACCTCGTCAGGTAACCGGGCACCCCAGCTCTCTGCTGGACCGCGCCAATCCAGCAATCGTGGCATTTGCACTTGACGCACCAAGATGAACATCGGGATCCACTCGACATGCTTACCGGCTTTGATCCGTCGACCGGTCGCAGGCCGTAGCGCTTTCCCATTGCTGGCACGCACGACCGGCAACACCAGCAGCAAAACGCCAGGGCGATTGGTGGGTATGACTTCGAGATCACGCCCGAAGCCCCCAAATTTGGTTCCGTTCTGCAAATCGTTGGGTGTCATACGCCGACCACCCTTGCGCGGCACATGCTCTGTAGGAATAGCGAGATACTGGGTTCCGCTTTTGCGAATGAGCGAGCCTTCTTCAAAGGCAGAGATGATGTCAGCTGCGCCACCTCGCCCGCTTTTACCAGGCCGGGCATAGACCCAAGCTGCAGCACTCAGGCTGCTACCTCGATCAGGATAGACATTGAGGCGAACAGCATTGGCAAGACGACGACCAAGCCCAACACCCGCAACTTGGGCTCGTAATTCGTTTTTCAACCCTTCGCCAGTTTTACGCACAGCAATCGTCACTGCTGTTTGCGTATCCTTGATCTCTTGATCCATGATTTTTGTCAGATCGCCATCGATCTGAAGGCTCAACTTCATATAGCGACCACATCAAGACGAAGAATTTTTCCATCCAGCATCAGTGTTGGCGGCGCCTGAACACGGTGGATCTGCTCATCCATTCGAATTTCGTCACCTTCGCAGATACTCGCTGCCTCATGAGCCAAGACATCGAATAGAACGGTCTCTTGGGTGAGTTTGGTATTACCGATGTCGAAAATATTCTGAGGCTGAACCCTCATGATCCGTAAGGGGCGAAAGTCCTCTTCACCATATTTCCGCCAGGCGCCCATTTTTGAAAAATTGTCATCGGCGAAGAGGCTGGCAATGGCTGTGTCAAAGACCGTCATTGCCGGCGCTCCTGTAGACGACCATCTATGCGCCGCAATAATTCGAGTTGCGCATTGGCGCGTTCTTCAATGCGAGCCAGCCGTTCGACGATTGCACTGATGGCACGCTGATCCTCATCAAGTCTTTGTTCGACCCTGGCCAATCGTTGTTCTTTGACCGTGAGACGAGATTCGACAGAAGAAAACCACCAGACGAATCCACCAAACTGGACGAGTAGTGTGGTGATGAGCGCAAGTGGTATTCTTCGGTCGATCGACCAATGGGGATCAGAAGGCTCAACGCCTTCAGGGATCGACATGATGCCAAATCTCAATAGCTGGCATTCAAGCGAACGCGCCCGATTGTCTCGCCAGCGCTATTGCCAACATTATCAATGGCGACACCAATCAGAGTATTGCCAGTTCCAGTCTTCGTTACTTCTCGGGCCGTATTATCCCAATAGACCTTGTCACCCACAGTCCAGGACTGAGAGGCTGTTTTTTTGAGATCAAAAACGCCAACGAGATCGACTTCGAGACTTTCACCATTTGCAGCATTTCCAGAGGCAATTCCAAAAATGGCGCCAACCAGGAGACCATCACCTGAAGTGACGGCATAAGGTGCAACGAGCGAGATGGTTTTGCCGGGCTGAATATAATTCTTCATTCTGAGCTCCTATCAGACAAACGAAAGGCGGCCATCAGCCGCCCTTCACGTCAGGTTGATGGGGTTTGAGTTTTACGCGCCCGGATTTTTGTAAAGCCCGCGCCAATCGATAGCCTTCGCGCCGAAGTCGAGACGGCATTTGATCTCGACGCCATCGACATCAAAACCATTTCGAGTTTCGATATAAGCGCCTTGCTGCCCCTCGAGATATGCATATTCAATCGTGTCGATCTGTGAGGGGTTAGCTGCCAAGAACCAGCCCGTCGCACTGACGCTATCCAAACGAGGCTCAGCAATGACGGAGAGGGATCGAATGGACTGAGGAACGACATCCATGGTTTTTGCGGGCACTAAATTCTGCGCCAGCAATTGCTCGGCACTGAGCTCAAGTGCAACAGGAACGAGCAGATAAGAGGGGCGGATATTCAGCACCGTCTTTTTGTCGATCCCGGTCTGTTTTGCCATGGCCGCACGTGCATCGCCAATGCTCGCTGTCGAGAGCGCGCTCCCTGCCGTTGCGAGGTTCTTGTGGGATGCATGGAAGAGAGCCGTGCCATCCCCCATCGCCGCATTGCTCGTCAGGATCGCCCAAACGACGTCACTTTCGAGGGTGGCGATCGCAGTTCCATACATGGCGGGGAGGCGGGTGAAAGCATCGAGATCATCGTTGATCAATGTCTGGCGTGTGATGCCAACCACGCGACCATAGGTTTCAACGCGGTAACGTTCACGCGCCTCACCAATACTGCCCCGCTTGAACTCACCCGATTCACTCACCTTTTGAAGCTGTGGCGCCTCGCCCAATTGGACGCGAGTGATGTCGCGGAAATCCGATGCCTGAACCTGTCGGCAGAATGGCCGGAATGTCTGCGGATAGGCTTCATAGGCCTGGCGTAGTGTCTTGTTGGTGACCGCTGCCAGGATTTCAGGGAAATCTGATGTCGAATGCAAGGCGCGGGTTGCGACTTCATCACGCGACATCCCTCGCACATTGACGCCAGCCGAAGTCAAAAACTCCCGCGACAATTCAAGCAAGGACATTCCGCGATACTGACGTGCGGGATCGCTCAGTGGGAAGTAAGTCGGGCTATAGCGGTGAAGTAGCGCATTGGTGACAGCCTCGCGGCGGGTGACGCGCTCATCAAGACCACCAAGAGGTGCTGACACGTGAGGAAATGTCCGCGTCTGCTCGGCGCTGTCTGCGACTTTGTCTAGAATGATCCGCCTTGCCTCGTCGAGCTCGACGCCACGGCTTACGAGATCTTCAGCAAGAGTTCGCTCAAGACCAAGCCGGTTGGCGATGTCATAAATCGTTCCCACGCGTTCACGTTCGTGGGTCTGGGCTTGCACGACCAGAGCTTTCATATCGGGCTCAGGGGCTGCCGCGCGCGATACAGGCTCAGGAGCGACCTGGGGAGCGGGAGCGGTGTTGATGTCTTCCATATTAGTCCTCTCTTGGTGGGAGGCGTCGTCCCGGTCCACGACGCAAGCGCTCAGCGGGTCAACCGAACGGAAGCCGGCCGCCGGATCGGCCCCGACCGGGACCGCGGAAATCT
>JACCED010153928.1_pt1 | contig 26521 bp, 30 predicted proteins | sample 7455021 | NCBI WGS metagenome assembly JACCED01 (sample SAMN15323456, study PRJNA562643) | freshwater metagenome | isolation source: river surface water | place: USA:Blue River Watershed | collected 2017-08-19 | reverse complement strand
GGCCTGCCCAATGTGGGCAAATCTACGCTATTTAATGCGCTTACCAAGGCGGGAATCGCCGCCGAGAACTATCCGTTCTGCACCATTGAGCCCAATGTGGGCATTGTCGAAGTTCCCGATCCTCGGCTTACTCAGCTCGCCGAGATCGTGCATCCCGAGCGCATTCTGGCCGCAACGGTCGAGTTTGTTGACATCGCCGGATTGGTTGCCGGAGCCAGCAAAGGCGAGGGATTGGGTAATCAGTTTCTGGCCAATATCCGTGAGACCGATGCCATCTTGCATGTTGTACGCTGTTTTGAAGATGACAACGTTGTCCATGTCAGTGGCCGAATCGATCCGCTGGCAGATATCGAGACCATTGAGACCGAGCTGGCGCTGGCGGATCTCTCCAATGTCGAAAAGCAAATTGCGAAGGTCGCTAAGCTTGCAAAATCTGGCGGCGATAAGGAGGCCCAGCGCCTGCTGACCGTGCTCGAAAAATGTCAGATCCAGCTGGATCAGGCCAAGCCGATTCGTGGCATGGATCTCTACGATGAAGAAAAAGAATTGATTCGGCCATTCTGTTTTATCACTGCAAAGCCAGCGATGTTTGCAGCGAATGTCAGCGAGAGTGGATTCTCCGGCAATCCGTATCTAGAAAAGCTGCAGTCTTATGCGGCCGGTCAGAAGGCCCCGGTGGTTGCGATTTGTGCTGCTATCGAAGCCGAAATTGCCGATATGCCCGATGAAGATAAGGCGGTGTTCTTGGCCGATATGGGTATGCAGGAGCCCGGGCTAAATCGATTAATTCGGGCGGGATTCAGCCTTCTCGGCCTGCAGACGTATTTCACTGCGGGGCCAAAAGAGGTTCGGGCCTGGACAGTTCGGATAGGTGCAACCGCGCCCCAGGCCGCTGGCGTCATCCATACGGATTTTGAGCGCGGTTTTATACGCGCTGAAGTGATCGCATTTAACGACTATGTTGCGTTGAAGGGTGAGCAGGGCGCCAAGGAAGCCGGCAAGATGCGGCTTGAGGGTAAGGACTACATCGTGAGAGATGGAGACGTCATGCATTTCCGATTCAACGTCTAAACGATTCGAAATCGATAGCCCGAAGATATTTTTCTACGACCCGATTTTCGTCAAAGACTTCTTCGGCAAGCTTGCGAGAGGCCAGGCCCATAGCCTGGCGTTGCGCATCAGAGAGTCTCATCATGCAGAGCATTGTCCGCGCTAAATCCTGCGGGTCTTTTACCTGACATCGGTAGCCATTTTGGCCATCATGCACGACCTCGCGGCAGCCTGGCACGTCGGTCGCGATCAAGGGCTTACCCATGGCAGCCGCCTCAAGCAAAGACCGGGGCGTGCCCTCTCGGTAAGAGGGTAAGACTACACAATCGGCCTCAGCAATACACGGACGCAAGTCTTCGACGTAGCCCAGCAACTCAACCTGTGGGTCTTGCTGCCACTGACGCAGAAGGTGCGATGTGATGGCGGTGGGATTGGTACCACCATCCGGCCCCAGAATTCTTAAGCATGCTGCCGGCAGCGCCGCGTGTATCTCTTGGCTAAGCTGCTGTTGAAGTAGTTTGAATGCCTGCACCAGCTCAAGTAGGCCTTTATCGCCTAACAGTCTGCCGATAAATAAAAAAATAAAAAGCTGTTGATTCTTGATCAAATCGTGTTTGGCAGGGCTGGGTTTAGCCATCGGCACAAAATGCTTCAGATCTACGCCTGAGCCAGGCAGCAGCTGCGCTTGGCCGTGCCGAACCAGACGACGCAGTAAAAAAAATTCTCGATCGTCTGGATTTTGAAAAAAAACGGTCTGGGCTTTTTCGAGGCTCACTCGATAGAGTATCCCGACCAGTCGGCCGAGCCAGCCCCCCTCAATAAAGGCGGTGCCGAGCCCTGAGATATTGCCGATTTGGGTAATGCCCAAAAAACGAGCAGCAAGCCCGCCATAAATGTTTGGCTTCACGGTAAAGCTCAGCACTACCGTGGGCCGATAGCGCCTCAAAAGCCGTACGTAGTTCCAAAACAGTACAACGTCAGACCAAGGGTTGCGTCCGTGGGCAGGCACAGGCAGCGGGGCTACCGTGCAGCCCATGTCCTGAAGTTTTTTTACAGCAGCATCCGCCGGCACCAAGGCGACCAATACGACACCTTGCGTGGCAAAGGCACGCAGAAGTGGGGCGCGAAAATGTGCCAGGTTCCAGGCAGTGTTAGAGGTAAGAACGACGACAGGGCCAGCGGACGAGGTACCGGCCCTTCGCGTGATGGACTCAGACGTTTGCATCGTTCATGGATGCTTCGTCGGACCGTGAAGCCGCCGTTGGGCGGCCGCTATTTTTCCTTCAAGAATTTCAGGCAGCACCTCGATTATCGAACTCAATGCTTGATCGATTGAGTTTTTTTCTTCGGCACGGGGATCGTGAAGCACGAAATCTGCGACATCTTGATTGAGATTGAGTGTGCGCGGGTGGCCGATGCCGATGCGTAGCCGCCAGAAATCTGCCGAGCCAAGATGCAGTTCGATATCTCGAACCCCGTTATGGCCGCCATGGCCTCCCCCTTGTTTTAAGCGCACCGCACCCGGCGGAAGATCAAGCTCATCGTGAATCACCAAGATGTCACGGGCTTCGAGCCGATGAAATCGCGCGAACGGACCCACTGCCTCACCAGAAGCATTCATGTAGGTCTGCGGTTTACAGAGCCATCGGTCAGCACCGGCAATACGGGCCTTCGCGATTTCAGCCTTAAATTTAGATTCGCGGGACCATCCGGAGCTCACCAGCCGGTCGAGCACCCAGAAGCCCACGTTATGCCGATGACCGGCATACTGGGATCCTGGGTTTCCAAGGCCAACGATGAGTTTCATTCAGACCCTCTGGCCTGAATCGTTAGTCTTTCTTTTCTGACTTTTCTGCAGGCTTGGCTTCAGCAGCGGGAGCAGCCTCGGCAGCAGGGGCTTCCTCTTCAGCGCTACCACCCGGAACGGATGCGGTCACGACGGTCGGATTCTCGCCCGTATGCAGCACCAAAGAGACGCCGGCCGGCATGACAAGATCACGGACATGCAGTGAGTGGCCGACGGATAGCGTTGCCAGATCAACCTCGATGAACTCAGGCAGATCTTTCGGCAAGCAAGAGATTAGAACATCAGTCAGCACGTGGCTAACGATACCGCCAGAGAGTTTGACGGCCGGGGAGATTTCTTGATTCTTAAAGTGCAGGGGCACCTTGGTCTGCAGCTTCTGGTTGACATCAATACGCTGGAAGTCAACATGCAGCACAACAGGCTTATAGGGATGCATCTGATAATCCCGCAGCAGTACCTGCTCGGATTTGCCATCGAGTTCGAGATCCAGAATCGAAGAGTGAAACGACTCGACCTTGAGCGCGAGCATTAGCGGATTGTGATCAATCTCGATATTGATTGGAGATTTTTTTGCACCATAAATAATGCCCGGCACTTTACCGTCACGGCGAAGACGGCGGCTCGCACCCGATCCTTGCACCGTGCGGGAATTGGCGACAACTTTCATGAACTACTCCTTCAAATTTGGCGGCCCGTAGGCTGCCGGTCAAAAATCCCTTTCAATTCAGTGACTGCCGCGACCAGCAATTCAAAGAGAAGAAAAGGCACGAAAACTACTCAACAAATAAAGAGCTGACCGAGTCAGATTTCACAATTCTTAAAATGGTTTCGGCCAACAACCCGGCGCAGGATAAGACCCGAATTCTGCCCGTGGCCTGGGACTCTTTTGATAACGGAATTGAATCTGTCACGACGAGCTCATCCAGAGCCGAGTGGGCAATGCGATCAGCTGCACCGCCAGAGAGTACCGCATGCGTGCAGTAGGCGACGACGCGCTCGGCACCATGATCTTTGAGCGCCTGAGCAGCCTTGGTCAGCGTGCCGGCGGTATCGACCATGTCATCCATGATCATGCAGGTTCTGCCAGAGACATCCCCGATGATGTTCATGACCTCTGAGACATTGGCCTTGGGCCGACGCTTATCAATAATCGCAAGATCGCAATCCATTTGCTTGGCAAATGCCCGCGCCCGGACCACACCACCGACATCGGGCGAGACCACCAATAAATTCTGATAGGTCTGCTGCCATACATCGGCCAGGATGATCGGCGCCGCATAAACGTTGTCCACCGGAATATCAAAAAATCCTTGGATCTGATCGGAGTGCAGATCCATAGTGAGCACGCGGCTTACCCCCACGGTTTGAAACATATTGGCCACGACTTTGGCGCTAATTGGTACCCGTGATGAGCGCACACGGCGGTCCTGCCGTGCATAGCCAAAATAGGGAATGGCGACAGTGATCCGCTCGGCTGAGGCCCGACGTAGTGCATCGCACATCAGCATCACTTCCATCAGGTGGTCATTGGCAGGCGCGCATGTGGACTGCAAGACAACGGCATGCTTGCCGCGCACATGCTCAAGAATTTCGACCGTTGATTCGCCATCGCTGAATTGCGCGACCGTTGCACGTCCCAGTCGCGTGCCGAGATGGCGTGCGACATCGGATGCCAGCTTTGGGTTGGCATTGCCGGTGAAGATCATGAGCCCCTCGGGGGCACCGCCTTCTTTATTTAATATGCGGTCGACCATCTTTCAGTATTCGGGGCAAAGAAATTTTGGCTGGGGAGGAAGGATTCGAACCCTCGAATGCCGGAATCAAAATCCGGTGCCTTAACCAACTTGGCGACTCCCCAACGGTTTACAACACGCTGCCCGGATGTCGCATGAGGGTCTGGCAGACCTTCAGGCTCAGCGGTGACTGACCCACTGAAATATTCTGAAGGGCGCTAACGCGGTCGACGAGCCGTTGGGCCGTCTGAGCATCTGGGGCGGTGCAAAATACCGCACCCCCAGAGCCTGACATTCGCACTGCAGCCGGGGCTATTCCTTCGCTGGCGGCAGCCGTTTTGAGCCATTGCAGGGCCTGCCGAACCTGCGGGAACCGGGCTGCGGTCACCGCCTGCAGGTCGTTATGGCCGAATTCCCATACGGGCTGTCGGGCTGCTTGGGCGAAGCCCGCAATTCTCGAAGTTTTGGAATTTCGTGTCAATTCAGGGGCAGAGAAGATTTCGGCAGTTGCAACGTGGCAGGCGGGAATGGCGATGGCCAGCCACCGAGGGGCGCTCTCGTAGGCCTCGAGCTGCTCGCCGACCCCCCGTGCAAAGGCCGATTTTCCAAAAAGAAAAAATGGGACATCCGCACCGAGTTGAAGGCCGATTTCGCTGAGCTGCTCGCTGCTGATCTTCAGGCCCCAGAGTCGGTTTAAGCCCATCAAGGTACTGGCCGCATCCGAGCTGCCCCCACCTAGCCCGGCGCCTGCGGGGATATTCTTGGTGATCTGAATCCTTGCCCCTGGCTGACCGGCCGCCCGCCACTGGGGAGTGTTCTGTAGCGCGCGTGCTGCCCGGACCGCCAGATCAAGATGGGACGGGCCTAGTGTGTCGCCGCATCGCTCAATCTGGCCATCAGCGCATGGCGAAATCATGACCAGATCCGACCAGTCAATGAGTTCAAAGGCGCTCTCCAGCAGGTGATACCCATCGTCGCGACGTCCAACGACATGCAAAAATAAGTTGATCTTTGCTGGCGCGGCGAGCGTTAGGCTCTGGGCATGCATGAGTGAATCTTTGTCGCGATCTCGGGCTTAGGTTGGATCCAGCACAGCACGAAGTGTGATGTCCAGCTGCTGCACTCGAAATTGAAATTCTCGTGCGCCTGAAGTGACGTTGGCCATACTCTCAATTGAAATCATTAGAGATCGCAGCAAGGACCGAATTTCAGCATCACCTAACACTAGGGCCGATTCGCCGAGCAGCATCTGCGCAAGGCTGGATTGCTGTTGAGCACTCAGCAGTCTGCCATCGGCATCAAAAGCATGAAGGTATTCATCAACCCGTGTTTCTTTGAGTACTCGGCCTGCCTGCTGCTCCACGAGCCGCCGTTCGATGCTGCCCAAGGTCTGGCCGAGAGGACCCAGCCAAACGAGGACTTGTCGTTCGTTGCGATCGATGGCGGGTGCAGTTGGTGAAACAAGCTGTAGCCATTCAAAGCGGCCCTGTCCGCCACGCTGCTGCTCGGAGGCCTGAAGTCGGGCGGAGAGGATAAATCGACCCGATCGCGAGATTTTTATTTGTTCATCCTGCTGCTCAAGACTTAGGCGTTCAGGTGCTACTGGGCGCGGTGGCGACTCGATGGCGCAGCCTGCGAGGCCAGCGATGGCAAGGCCGCAGAGGAGCTTTGTGAGTTGGTGTAGAGACGCCGGGGCCTGATTCAACGGGGATGGACGCGTGCCGGAGAGATGCCAAGCCGCTTTAAGGTATTGAGCAAGACTTCGTTACGTGGATCCGCACTAAAGGCTGTCTTGAACATCGACTCGGCCTCGTCTTTTCGCCCGCCGCTCCACAGCACCTCTGCAAGGTGGGTGGAGATCTCTGCATCCGGCTGCAGACGTTGGGCCTGCCGAAGATATTTTTCCGCGAGTTCAAGATTGCCGAGCCGAAAGTAGACCCAGCCCATGCTGTCGATGATGTGTGCATCGTTGGGTGCGAGGGCCAGGGCCTGCTCAATGAGACGTTTTGCTTCGTCAAGCCGCTCATTACGGTCAGCGAAGTGATAGCCCAGCGCGTTATACGCATGTGCGTGTTTGGAATCGCGTGCAATTAATGCCCGCAAGATTCTCTCCATCTCCTGATGCTGACCAGCTTTTTCATGCATCATCGCCAGGGTGTAGGCCACATTGGACCTTTCCTGATCAGGCCGGCTCACAGCATCAAAAATTCTCAGGCCGTCGGCCTTATTTGGTGCGCGGCTTGCAAGGCCGGCGAGGTAATCGTAGAAGCCATCGAGCTGCTGCTCTCGAATCGCTCGATCACGACGCGCGCTGAGCGAGCGAATTACTTTTTCGTTTTCGCCAAGCACAACATTGAGGAGATCGAGGGTGCTCTGGGCTTCGGGATCATTGGGAGCAGCGCTTTGCCAGATCGCAGCTGCTTCTTGGGCCCGCTGCGGAGATCGGGCCTCAATGGCAAGTTCAGTTGCGCGTCGCGCTGCGCCGGGATCTTGGGTCTGTCGGGCCACACTTAGATAAGTTGCTACTGCGGCCCCAATGTCGCCCTGGGCTAGGGCAAGCTCGCTGGCCAGAATTTGAAAAATTAGACCCGCCTGCTCGCGGCCGCGGTCGATGTTTCTGCCGGCTGCTGACCAGGCTGGCTCTGCAGCGCCCAGCATCAGGCTGAGACTGAGTAGCAAAAGGAGGGGGCGGGCCCGAAGTGTTGTCATGCCTCTACACTATCTGAGTTTTCCTGACGCCTATCATGCCCGAATTGCCCGAAGTTGAAGTGACTGCCCGCGCCCTGCGCCAGGCCATATCGGGCTGCGTATTTCTGGGCTTTCGCTATTCAGGAAAACGGCTTCGCCACGCCTTTCCTCGGGCGGCCCTCACGCGGCTGATTGGCATGCCGGTTTTGTCGATTTCTCGGCGCGCTAAATATGTTTTATTGGAATTTAAGCCAGGATGGATTGCCGTCCATCTTGGCATGTCGGGCTCCATTGAGCAGGCTGCCCACGCGAATCAAACGCTTGGCCTGCATGATCATGTGCTGCTTCAGTTTGGGCCGGCAGCGGGAGCGCCTCGAACGCTGGTGTTCAACGATCCTCGGCGATTTGGCTCATGGCAATGGCTGGATCGTGCCCAGACAGAGACATTCGATTTGGGCGTTCTTCTGGGCGACGCTTCCAGCGGGCTTGAGCCTTTTGACCCCCGTTTTACCGGACAGTGGCTGGCCGAGTCCGCCAGGGGGCGACGTGTTGGAATCAAACAGTGGCTGATGTCGGGCAGCACCGTAGTGGGTGTGGGAAATATTTACGCCTGTGAGGCATTGTTTAACTCCGGGATTCATCCCCTACGCAAAGCATCGGCCATTTCGCGAGTACGTTATGACCGTCTTGCAAATGCTGTCAGACAGATTCTGCAGGCGGCAATCGATAGCGGTGGGAGCACAATTCAGAATTTCGTTGGGCTGGACGGCGAGGCAGGACGCTATGGACAGAAGCACTGTGTGTATGGCCGCGAGGGTGAGCCCTGCCCGCGCTGCAGCCGGCCGATTCGTCGCCGAGTGATCGGCCAACGCAGCACATTTTTTTGTCATGGCTGTCAACGCTAAGCCGCCCGCCTTTGCGGATCAGCTCATGGCCTGGCAGCGTGTGCATGGCCGCCATGATCTGCCGTGGCAGGTAAAGCCTGCCGATCCCTATCGGGTCTGGCTCTCCGAAATCATGCTTCAGCAGACTCAGGTCACAACAGTTGTGGCGTATTTTGAGCGCTTCATCGACCGCTTTCCGAGCCTTCTTGCCTTGGCCAGCGCAAGCGAGCAAGAAGTTTTATCACTCTGGTCAGGCTTGGGCTATTACCAGCGGGCCCGCAATTTACTCGCCTGCGCAAAAACGCTCATTTCACAGCATGCTGGCCGCTTTCCCCAGTCAGCCCAGCAACTCGCACTGCTGCCCGGTATCGGCCCCTCAACCGCCGCAGCCATTGCGTCAACCGTCTTTGGAGAGCGGGCTGCAATCTTGGATGGCAACGTCAAGCGTGTGTTTGCCCGGCTGACCTGTGCGGCTCCATCTTGGGGTAGTCCAGCATTAGAGCGGACTCTTTGGGCCGAGGCTGTCAAACGGCTTCCGAAGGATCCTGAGGAGATGCCGATCTACACGCAGGCCATCATGGATCTCGGCGCCTTGATTTGTCGACCTAAAAATCCCCAGTGCGAACGCTGCCCAGTGGCCCTGCATTGTCAGGCCTTTCAGCGCAGTCAAGTCGATCGCTATCCGGTGGCGCGCGTTCGGCGAAGTCTGCCTCTGCGTAAGACTTATTGGGCGTTGTGCTTCGATGCAGACGGCATCTGGCTTGCGCAGCAGCCAAGCTCGGGAATCTGGCCAAGCCTGTGGCTACCATGGGCCATCAATCCTGAGGCGCTTCCTCGCGGCTGGAAGTCAACCGTGCAAGGACTACAAGAGGTTGTTGAAGTACGACATAGCTTTACACACTACCGGCTTCTGATTTCCGCTGCGATGGTGCGGCTAAACCGTAAAGGGCCGCCCACTGGGGCACCCAAGGGATTGCAGCGATTTAACTGGGCAGAGGCCATGTGCCTTCCTCTGCCTGCTCCGGTTGCCCGGCTATTGTCTAGGCTTTGCCCCGCTGCGATAAAGACCGATGTCGAACCGCGCAAGAGTAGGCGTCTTTGAATTTCTGGTAGAGGGCATCCGCACAGTAGACCGATCGGTGTTGGCCACCGGTGCAGCCAATGGCCACCGTGAGGTAGCTGCGATGCTCCTCTGCATGCCGCGGCAGCCATTTCTGCAGATAGCCTCCAATGTCTTGAATCATCTCGCGCACCGAATCGAAAGACTCTAGATAACGAATCACTGCCGTATCCCGGCCACTGAGTGGCTTTAAGTCGGGATCATAGTGGGGGTTCGGCAGGCAACGGGCATCAAAAACAAGATCAGCATCCAGCGGGATGCCATCTTTAAAAGCGAAGGACTGAAATAGTACCGTTAGCGGTGCATTTTCCAGATCAAGAATTTCTTTCACCCAGCGCCGAAGCACCTGGGGCTGCAGGTCGCTGGTATCCAGCGGAATGCCGAGTGGCTCGATGTCGGCCAATAGTTCTCGCTCACGGGCGATGCAATCCATAAGCGTTTGAACAGAGCCTTCACCAAAAACATTCTGCACTGCCAGCATCTGGCTTAAAGGATGCCGGCGTCGGGTCTCGGAATAACGTTGTACGAGCATCTCGTCGCGGGCATTTAGAAAAATGACGCGAATATCGTGGCCCGCCTCTCGGATTTGCTCGAGATTTTTGGACAAGTGGCCAAGGGATCCTGCCGCGCGGGCATCCACTGCAACCGCAAGCTGCGATAGCCCCTCAGCCACGAGCTGCGTTAACGCTTGATCGAGAAAGGCCACCGGCAGATTATCGATACAGAAATATCCTGAATCCTCCAAGACATTGAGTGCCACCGATTTGCCAGAGCCCGACAAACCGGTGACCAGTACGATTTTCATCGTGTTGAGTCCGGGGTGGGCTGCTGCATGGCAGCCTGCTGGCGCTCAACAAATTCCTGCATCGTGTCAATACCGCGCAGACTCAGCACCGAGTTTCGGACCGCTGCCTCGACCAGCACCGCAAGGTTGCGCCCCGCTGCAACTGGAATGACCACCTTGCGAATTGGCAGGCCCATCACATCTTGGGTCATTGCTTCCAGGGGAAGTCGCTCAAATTCATTCATCACACTGCGGCGAATCAGCTGAACGATGAGTTTGAGCCGCATTTTTCTGCGGACTGCGGTCTCGCCAAAAATCGCACGAATATCGAGCAGTCCCAGGCCGCGGACCTCAAGAAGATTTTGCAGCAGGGGTGGGCAGCGGCCCTCGACCGCATCTGGTGCAATCCTTGTGAAGTCGACTACATCATCGGCAATTAGGCCGTGGCCGCGGGTAATCAGCTCCAATCCGAGTTCACTTTTTCCGAGGCCGGACTCGCCGGCAATCAGCACGCCCATGCCCAGCACATCCATGAACACACCATGCATCTGGGTCTGTGGGGCCAGTGTACGGGCCAGTTGTGTGCGAAGAATCTCGATGACCTGGCCGGCGGAGACAGCTGTTCTCAGTAGCGGCAGGCCTTCACGCTCGCACGCTGTGAACAGTTCCGCGGGGGGAATTTCATCATCAGCGATGATGATCGCTGGCGGCCGCCCTGCAACCAGCTCTGCGGTGAGATAGTTTTTTCGTTGCGGATCCAGTCGGTTGTAGTAGGCCACCTCAGGCGTGCCCATGATCTGGATGCGATTAGGGTGAATCAGATTGAGGTGGCCGATTAAATCAGCGCTCTCTGTCGACTGGCCGCCGATTTTTCGGCCTGCGCCGACTTGTCCCGTTAAAAAGCTGAGCTTGAGCGTCTCCGCGTGTTCGTCAAAGAGGGCCTTGACGTCAAGCACGGGCCGGTTGCCAGGTCTCGAGGGCCCGGTGTAGGGCCTGCGGATCGGTTTCGTTGCTCAGCAGATCGCGCATCTGTCGATCGGAGAGCATCTCGGCAACCTCTGACAGGATCTCGAGGTGCTGCTGTGTTGCTTGCTCTGGAACGAGGAGAAATAGCAACAGTCCAACAGGCTTCCCATCAGGTGCATCGAAGGCAACGGGATCGGAGAGTCGGATCAATGCGGCGACTGCCTCTTTCAGGCCTTTTATCCGACCGTGGGGGATCGCAATTCCCTCGCCCAGGCCGGTGGATCCGAGCCGCTCGCGCGCAAACAATGAGTCGAAGACTTTGACCCGCGCAATGCCCTGATTGTTTTCAAAAAGAAGCCCTGCCTGCTCAAAGACACGTTTTTTACTGCTGGCTTCCTGGCCAACGGCAATGTTGGCCAGAGGTAAAAGCTGGCTAATGCGGTTCATTGCTCCGCCTCGTCGAGTCGAGAGGCCGGATTATAAATCTTTTGTTGCGCTGCGCTAAATGGGTTAAGTGGCCAGCCGTGTGTCAATCCCCTGGCCCCGGTGCACCCCAGGCCGATGCGTCTCCTTGTACCGGACGACCTGCCGATCCAGTTTGTCGGCCAGTAAGTCGATAGCGGCGTACAGGTCGGCGTGGCTCGCCTCGCAGTGGACATCCTTTCCTGGCAGGCGGACGGTGACCTCTGCGATTTGGTTGAGTTTCTGCACGCTCAGCACGACATGGACCTCATTGACATGATCAAAGTGCCGCCAGGGCCTGCCGAACTTCTGGTCCACGTAGCTGCGGATGGAGTCGGTGATGTCGATGTGATGCCCTTTGACGGTCATATGCATGGTCCTGCCTCCTGTATTAGAGTTTTTTACGTTGGCTGACAGGCTCAATTTTGAGCGCTTCTCGATACTTTGCAATCGTGCGCCGCGCAACTTGAATACCCTCGCTGGCAAAACGGTCGGAAAACTGTTGATCGGATAAGGGCCGGCGCGGGTCCTCTTCCGCAACCCACTGTCGGATCTTGGCCTGCAGGGCCGTTGAGGATGCAACGCCCCCGCCCTCGGTGCGCACATGGCTGGTGAAAAAGTATTTCAGCTCAAAGGTCCCCCGGGGGGTTAGCATGTATTTATTGGTTGTGACCCGGGAGACGGTCGATTCGTGAAGCTCACAGCGTTCGGCGATCTCGCGCAACACCAGGGGCCGCATCGCGATCTCTCCACGTTCGAAAAATTCCTGTTGTTCAATCGCGATGGCCTGGGATACACGCAGAATTGTGTCGAAGCGCTGTTGAATATTTTTAATTACCCATCGGGCCTCCTGCAGCTGTGCCGTCATGCTGCTGGCGCGCTCCTGGCGAATCAACTCCGCGTAGAGCGGGTTGATGGACAGTCGTGGTACTGCCGATTCATTGAGGCGAACCTGCCACCGATTGGATTTGCGCGTGCCCATCCGGTAGGCAATCACATCCGGAACAATCGACTCTGCGGCATCTTCTAAAAATGCAGCACCGGGTTTTGGGTTCAGCCCCTGAATCAGGAGTACAGCCTGCCTTAGGGACTCTTTGTCGCAACGAAGCGTCTGGCAGAGTCCGTTGAAATCCTTGGCACCGAGCGCATTCAGGTGGGCCATATCTCCTACGATTTTTTTTGAAAGCGCCAGGCAGTTGTCGTTGATGGCGGCTTGTGGTGCCCCAGGGGGCACGGCATGCCAGCCTTCGAGCTGCAGCAGCAGACACTCCTGCAGATTACGGGCTCCGATCCCTCTCGGATCTAGGCTTTGCAGAAGCTTTAAGCCGAGTATGAGTTCGTCAGGGTCAAGTCGATCGCCAAAATGCTCGGAAAAAAAATCAGCAACGCTTTCCTCCAGCTCCTCAAGGCTATCGCGGAGGTACCCGTCATCATCGAGAGATTCAATCAGGGTATCGAGCCAGGCCCGATCACGATCCGAGAGCTTTAGGCTGTGTGCCTGCTCACGCAAATGCTCCCGAAGTCCAATCGGCTGGATGCGCTGAGACTCCCACCAGTCATCATCATCGTGGTTGGCCCGAGAGCCACTTGAAGACCAGCTCTCCGCCGACCCGGCAAGACCGTCGTCGGCGGTCTCTGCCGCCGCGGTCTCGGCGTTCTGCCCCTCTGGCGCCTCTGCAGTTGCGCCGGTGTTGGACTCCGCCATTTCCAGAAGAGGATTTTCGGTGAGGAAGCGATCAACTTCTTGTTCGAGCTCGGCCGTCGACATCTGCAGCAGTCGAATGGATTGCTGCAGCTGTGGCGTGAGCGCGAGTTGTTGAGAGGTTCGAAGGCCGAGAGAGGGTTTGATTGCGGCCATGCACGTTACATTCTGAAATGTTCCCCAAGGTAAACCTTGCGGACATTTGCATCGGCAATGATGTCTTGGGGCACACCACTCGCAAGCACTGACCCCTCGCTGATGATGTAGGCGCGATCACAGATGCCGAGTGTTTCTCGGACATTGTGATCGGTAATGAGCACGCCAATTCCACGCTCTTTTAGAAATCGCACGATCCGCTGAATCTCAATCACCGCGATCGGATCCACGCCGGCAAATGGCTCATCGAGCAGGATAAATCTTGGTGATGTGGCCAGCGCCCGCGCGATCTCAACCCTTCGGCGCTCGCCACCCGATAGCAGATTTGCCATGCTCTGACGAAGATGGGCGATTTGTAGATCTTCTAAAAGCTGCTGCAATCGGTTCTCAATACTGAGCGCATCCAGAGGCGCGCCCTGCGCATCATGTTGAAGCTGCAACACAGCCCGTATGTTGTCGGCAACTGATAACTTGCGAAAGACGGAGGCCTCTTGGGGCAGGTAAGAAAGGCCAAGCCGCGCGCGGCGATGGATGGGCAGCCGGGCCAGATTTTGTCCATCCATCAGAATTTCGCCGGCATCCGATTTGACCAGGCCAACAATCATATAAAAACTGGTGGTCTTTCCTGCGCCGTTCGGGCCCAGCAGGCCGATAACCTCGCCGCTTTCAATGTGCAGCGTGACATCTTTAACGACATCGCGGCCCTTGTATGCCTTGCGCAGGCCTCGAACATCCAGGGCATGGATTGCACCCATTAACGCTTGCCTGGCATGAGCGTCATCCGAGAGCGGGGCTGGCCTTGTAAGGATTCCACCTGGTAGTGCTCGGTGATGTTGTTATAGGTCAGGGCATCGCCCGCCACTTGGTCTTTCAGGGTATCGCCTTCGAGCCGGCGAAGCAGCGCGTTTTGGCTCAGCGTAACGATCTCGTCTTTTCCGTTGTAATCAAGGCGGCCGGATTCACCCTCCATAAATTCATTGACGCCATCCCGCTTCTGGCGAAAACGCGCGGGCTTTCCGATCATGGTGCCGAACGCATTGCCAGCGCTGTCTTGCCAAAACTCCATTCGATCACCGCGCAGGATCAGGGTGCCTTTTGTCAGCACGACATTGCCAGTAAAGGTTGTAATTTGTTTCTGGTCATCATGGCTGAGGCGATCTGCGTCAATAGTGGTCGGTTTTTCGCGATCCGCTTTTTCTGCATGAACCGATCCGGTGCTCGCAAGTAGGGATACCAAAAGAAATAACGCCAGCCCCCAGCGCGATGGGCGAACATCCGTCATGGCTGGCCTTTCTTGGGCACAACCATTCGAGAATCCGACACGATTTCGAGCTGTCGGGTTTTTTGGTCGAGCCGCATTCCATTGCCCTGCAGTGTTGAGGCGCCGCGCTCAATAATGACTGGTGCGTCGGTCATCGCCCGCTCCTCTCGAATCAGTACCGTCGCCCGACTAGTACTCACGCGGGCGGCAGGCTGCCCGTCAAACGCATCGCGCTCAATCCGGACATTGCCCTCTAAATCAATTTGATTTTGATGTTGTGTTGTAGTTGCCCGGTCGGCCTGCATAAGTGTTTTTGGCCGATTCGGTGTCAGCGAGATCATGATGGGCTGCTCCACCAGACTGCGGTCGGCCCGCTCTTCGAAGAGGATTCTTTTGGCATCGAGCCGATACTGCACATCGCCCTGCGGATCGCTTCGGGTGATGCGAGGATTCTCGATGATTGCGTTGGGCCCTGTCTTATTGACGATGGTCGACTCGAATTGGCTGCGGCGTAGAAATTCATTCAGGCCCCAGGAGGCTGCCGCGAGCAGTGCAAAAAGGCCGACTGAAATGGCGTTGCCAAGCCATTCAGGCTGTCTCATTGGCGTGCCTGCAAAATAAAGTCACAGCAATCGCGCACGGCACCCGACCCCCCTGCTCGCAGTGAGACCCAGTGGGCGGCCGCCAGCACGGCACTCGCGGCCTGGGGCACTGTTGCAGCGAAATGAACTCGCGAGAAAATTTCCAAGTCGGGCAGATCGTCTCCCATATGGCCACAGTCGGCGGCGGCAATGCTGAATTCGGCCATCACCTGATCGAAGGCCGCACCTTTGTGCTCTGCGCCTTGAATCACGATATCAAATCCGAGCTCTTGGGCGCGGGCCGCTGTTGCCGGATGGGATCGTCCACTCAGAATCCCAATCCGAATGCCAGCATGTTTGAGCGCCTTCAGTCCATGGCCATCTAAAACACTGAAACGCTTCATGGATTCTCCATTGGCGCCGTAATACAGGCTGCCATCGGTCATGACGCCATCGACATCAAAAAACATCCAGCGTAAGCCCTTGGCCCTGCGGGCAGCTTCGCTGAGATCAACGGATGTGGGCATCTGTGGCAGAGATTCCATGATTGGGGTTAGAGAATCTTGGACTCAAACAGATCATGAATGCCAACAGCACCTTCGAGTCGGCCCACATCATCAACGACCAAGAGATGATTGATCCGCGTGGACTCCATGAGATGGGCCACTTCGCTCGCTAGCCGATGCCGATCAATGGTTTTGGGCTGCTTGCTCATGACATCGTCTATTTTGACCTTGCGAATATCGACGCCTTGAGATAGCACGCGTCGGAGGTCGCCATCGGTGAAAATGCCCATAACGCGCCCGTCGGGATCAAGCACCGCCGTCATACCCATTCGTTTCGCGCTGATTTCGGCAAAAGCATCGGTAATCGAAGTTCCTAGCCGAACCGAAGGCAGCTGCCCATCGGTGCGCATGACATCTTCAACACGAATCAGTAGCCTTCGACCGAGGCTGCCTCCGGGATGCGATCGGGCAAAATCTTCTGCACTAAAGCCTCTGAGGTCCAGTAGTACAAGGGCCAAGGCATCGCCAAGGGCCAAGGCTGCGGTGGTGCTTGCGGTGGGCGCGAGATTCAATGGGCAGGCCTCAGCCCGCACGGCAGCGTTGAGATGCAAGTCAGCGGCTTTCGCGAGGCTCGACTCAGGATTTCCTGTAATCGCGATGAGGAGCGCGCCCAGACGTTTGATATGCGGTGCAATAAACGCAAGCTCCTCAGTCTCACCCGAGTTTGAAAATGCAAGGACCACATCGTTGGCCTGGATCATGCCGAGATCGCCATGCTGCGCCTCGGCGGGATGTACAAAATAGGCAGGCGTTCCCGTTGAGGCGAGTGTTGCTGCCACTTTGTTGGCGACGTGGCCAGATTTTCCAATGCCAGAGACCACCACTCGGCCCGTGCAGTTCAGAATCTGCTGGGCGGCCTGAACCAGCTGATGGTCGAGCTGATCGAGAAGGCCCAGTACCGCGTCGGCTTCAATTCGGATGACCTCACGAGCCCGCTGAAACACCCGATCGGCATTCGGTTTCGGTGACGCGTTGCGTTGTGGATCTTTGCTGTGATTTTCCATGGTGATCGCGGAGTGCGTTGTTACACTTGGCCCCATGGGCAGGCAGTGTAACAAAGGGCGCTAGCAAACTTCATACCAGCTATGGATTCTCTTCTTGGGGTCATCGTGGTGCTGTTGGCCGTCTCGGTTGGGGCGATAACTGCGGCGCGCGCCTTAAAGCTGCCGCCCTTGGTCGGCTATTTGTCTGTCGGGGTCCTGCTCGGACCGAACGCCCTGGGGCTGGCGCCTGACACTGATGTCACCCGGTGGCTCGCGGAAATCGGTGTGGTCTTCTTGATGTTCTCGATTGGTCTTGAATTCAGCTTGCCCAAGCTTCGGGCGATGCGCAGCCTGGTGTTTGGCCTTGGTGGCATTCAGGTGGGCCTCACGCTGATTTTGGTGGCCATGACGATTGGCGTCACCCAAGACTGGCATGGCATGTCCTGGCAGGCAGGCGTTGCGCTGGGGGGTGCGCTCGCAATGTCGTCGACGGCGATGGTGATGCGGCTTGCGGGTGACCGGGGTGAATTGGAATCGGCCCATGGCAAGCCGGTCGTGGGAGTGCTGTTATTTCAAGACCTCGCAGTGGTGCCACTGCTGGTGCTGATTCCCGCATTGTCGGGATTAACGGGCCAGTCGGACCAGGGACTTGGCTGGGCGCTTAGCATGGCGATGGCCAAATCCTTGCTCGTGCTCGGCCTAGCGCTATTCATCGGGCAGCGGCTGGTTCGGCCCTGGCTGACTCTGGTGGCGCGGCGTAAGTCGCAAGAGCTGTTCACATTAAATGTGTTGTTAATGACTCTGGGCCTAGCGCTCATGACTGAGCACGCAGGCCTTTCTCTTGCATTGGGTGCTTTTTTGGCGGGCATGCTGATCTCTGAGACGGAGTATCGCTATCAGGTCGAGGCCGATGTAAAGCCATATCGCGATGTGCTCATGGGCCTATTTTTTATCTCTGTCGGAATGTTGCTGGATTTCTCGGTGATCGCATCGCACTGGGCGATGGTGCTATTGCTGGTGATAGGCCCGATGGTGTTTAAGTTTGTCGTCATTTCGGCATTGGCCCGTTTCTTTGGGGTCGGCCCGGGCGCTTCGCTAAAGACTGGCCTGTGGCTGTGCCAGGCGGGCGAGTTCGGATTCGTGCTGCTCGACCCGGCGGGATTAAATGGATTGATCCCACAGTCGGTTTTGCAGCCCGTGCAGGCGGCGATGGTGATTTCAATGCTGATTGCGCCTTTCATCATTGAGCAAAGTGATCGATGGATTCTGCGGCTTGTGCGCAATGAATGGTTTCTGCGCTCACTGCAGATTCACAGGATCGCTGCCCAGACCTTGGGGTCGGAGCAGCATGTGATCGTCTGTGGCTTTGGCCGATGCGGCCAGAATCTTGCGCAGATGCTCGATGCAGAAAAAATTCCCTATGTGGCCCTTGATCTCGATCCGCAGCGAACCCGTGAGGCTGCTGCTGCGGGCAGCTCAGTTGTTTTTGGCGATGCGGCCCGACGCGAAACATTGCTTGCGGCCGGTGTGCATCGCGCATCGATTCTTGTGATTACCTACGCGGATCGGGCCTCTGCAGTGCATGTGATTCATGCGGCCCGCCAACTCGCACCGGGCTTACCAATCATTGTGCGATCGCGTGATGACAATGATCTCTCTAGTCTGCATGCAGCGGGTGCGACCGAGGTTGTTCCTGAGGTCGTCGAGGGCAGTCTGATGCTGGCCTCGCATGCGCTTGCTTTAGCGGGCGTTCCGTTGCATCGTGTGCTGCGCCGTGTTCGCGAAGTCAGAGATAGCCGTTATGCGCTGCTGCGCGGCTATTTTCACGGGTCAATGGATGATGTGAGTGAACGCAGCGCAGAGATTTTGCTGCGATCTTTTAGTGTTTCCGATACATCACCCTCGGTCGGCGCGACACTCGGGTCACTACGGCTCGATGAAGTTGGTGTGGAGATGACAAGCCTGCGTCGCGGCAAGGAGCGTCTCACGATTGATGCGGAGCTTGTGATTCACGCCCACGACGTCATGGTGATGCGGGGCACATCCGAGGCGCTCGCCGTTGCTGAGGAACTCTTAAGCGGCAATCGCGCCTAAAATAGCGCCATCCCTTCTTTTGCACCCGATTAGGACTCCCGTTGCCCTCTGATGATTCTGTTTCCGCGCAGCAGAAAGCCGCAGTCGTCTCCAATCCCCCGGAGGCGACTCCTGTGGTGGCGTTTCGCCGCCTGAGCTTTGGCTATGGCGAGCGCCAAATCATTGATGCCGTAAGTTTTGAGATTCGGGCGGGCCAGGTGGTGGCCCTCATGGGCGGCTCAGGCGTCGGAAAAACAACCCTGCTGCGACTCATCAGCGGCCTGGTCGCGCCCCAGCAGGGAGTGGTCGAGGTCTTCGGAGGGCCGCTCGACAATACACACCAGACTCGGCTCTATGAGGCCCGCCGCCGCATGGGGCTGTTGTTTCAGTTTGGTGCTTTGTTCACCGATTTAACTTGTTTTGAGAATGTGGCGTTTCCAATACGTGAGCACACCAATTTATCGGAATCAATGATTCGTGATCTCGTGTTGCTCAAGCTTGAGTGCGTTGGACTACGGGGTGCTGCGGAGTTAAAGCCCTCTGAGATTTCGGGTGGCATGGCCCGTCGCGTCGCGCTTGCCCGCGCGATCGCCCTAGATCCTGAGCTGATTCTCTATGATGAGCCCTTTGCCGGCCTTGATCCCATATCGCTGGGTGTAACCGCCAATCTCATTCGCGGACTCAATACTGCTCTTGGCGCTACTTCAATCGTCGTCACGCACGATGTTGCCGAGACATTTGCCATTGCGGATCGGATTTTTGTATTCGCGCCCTCACCGACAGGAGCAAAGCTGGTCGCACAGGGTACACCCGAGGAACTTCGGATGAGCGAGGATCCGTTTGTGCGGCAGTTCCTCGATGGCCGCATGGATGGCCCGGTGCGTTTTCACTACCCGGCCCCCCCGATCGGCCAGGCACTCGGACTCGGGGGTCCGTGATGGGAATCGCCGATTCAATCGCATCGCTTGGCCAGAGCTGTATTCGCTTCGTACAGGGGCTTGGCAATTTCGCAATTCTCTTGGCCAAAATTCTGGTCCGTACTCGGGCCATCTGGAGGCGGCCGCGGCTGATTGGCACGCAGGTGCATTTTTTGGGCAACCACTCCTTAGCCATCATCCTCGTGGCGGGGCTGTTTGTTGGCCTAGTGCTCGGCCTCCAGGGCTATTACACACTGCGGCGTTATGGGTCCGAGCAGGCCCTGGGCTTGCTGGTAGCGCTGGCACTCGTTCGTGAATTGGGCCCGGTTATTGCAGCCCTGTTGTTTGCGGGCCGGGCTGGCACATCACTGACTGCGGAAATTGGGCTAATGAAAGCAGGCGAGCAGCTCGCTGCCCTGGAGACGATGGCGGTTGACCCGGTCGCCCGAGTCCTGGGACCGCGTTTTTATGGTGGACTGATCGTGGTCCCCCTGCTAGCAACGCTTTTTTCTGCTGTCGGCATTTTGGGGGGCTGGCTGGTTGGGGTAGTGCTCATTGGCGTAGATCCAGGGGCCTTCTGGTCCCAGATGTCGGGAGGCGTCGATTTTTGGGATGACGTGGTCAATGGTGTAATTAAGAGCCTGGTGTTCGGAATTGCGGTCACCCAGGTTGCGCTCATGCAGGGCTATGGCGCCCAGCCGACCCCGGAGGGCGTCGCCCGTGCAACGACGTTAACAGTAGTGGTGGGATCCCTTGCGGTTTTGGGACTTGATTTTGTGCTGACCGCACTCATGTTTGGAGAGCTCTAAAAATGCAGGCGCGAAATCTGAATCTTGCTGTCGGGGCCTTTGTGCTTCTGGGCCTGTTGGCGCTGCTATTTATGGCCCTTCAGGTCAGCAATCTCGGCGCGAGGAGCGCATCAAACACCTATGAGCTGAAAGCATATTTTGACAACATCGGTGGACTAAAGCCCCGGGCCGCAGTGCGCAGCGCAGGCGTTGTTGTTGGCCGGGTTCGGCAGATTCAGTTTGATGATCAACAGTATCAGGCCCTGGTACTGTTTGATATGGATGCCCGCTATCAGTTTCCTAAAGACACCTCGGCCAAGATTCTGACCTCAGGATTACTCGGTGATAACTATGTCGGCCTTGAGCCTGGCGGGGACACCGAGATGCTCAAGGCGGCGGATCGGATTCGAATGACACAGTCCGCGGTCGTTTTAGAAAATCTCATTTCACAGTTCCTTTATAACAAAGCAGCCGAGCCCGCTGCCGCATCAGGCGCTGTTCGGAAGTAGCGCGTCGACATGAGTTTTTTTTCTCGTTTGGTGATCATCCTCAGTCTGCTTGCTGCGAGCGGGTGCGCAAGCCTTCCGGCAGGCAACATCAGCGATCCCCGCGATCCCTGGGAGCGCTACAACCGCACCGTTTTCGACTTCAACGACGGTGTCGATCGTGCGGTCGTAAAACCACTGGCACAAGCCTATCGTGACTATGTGCCCGTGCTGTTTCAGAACAGCTTACGCAATTTTTTCAGCAACCTTCGCGACGTGATCATTACTGCGCATCAGCTGCTGCAGGCAAAGCCTGAGGCTGCGGCCACAGCCGGGGGCAGGGTGTTGATCAACACCACAATTGGAATTTTGGGGCTGAGAGATCCTGCATCCTCAATGGGGCTGACGAAAAGCAATGAAGATTTCGGTCAGACCTTCGGCCGCTGGGGCGTTGGGCCAGGCCCTTACTTCGTGCTGCCGCTGCTGGGCCCAAGCACGCTCCGAGATGCAGTTGGCACCGTTGCTGACTTCAGCCTCGATCCGATCGGTTCGGTCTTTGAGCAAGGCACGGGCCGAACGCTCGCATATGGATTGATCGCTATTGACCGCAGAAAAGATCTCTTGGACGCACAAGATACGATTGAGGCGTTATCGTTTGACCGATATTCGGGAGTACGGGATGCTTGGCTGGCCCGACGCCGTAGTCTGGTTTATGACGGTGAGCCGCCGCCTGAGAAATTCAAAGAAGACTAAAAAAGAAATAACGAAAGCCGCCTGATGAATCGCCCCTTACGTCGATTTGCTGCTGTGATACTGCTGATGGCAGGCCTATCGTCCGGACTCCAGGCCCAGAGCAGCCCCGATGAGTTCATTCGAACCATCTCCCAAAGCGTTCTGGACGACCTAAAGGCAGATCGCAGCCTGCAGTCAGGCGATATTGAAAGACTCAACGCCTTGGTTGAGCGAAAAGTGATGCCCTACGTGGATTTTCAGCGTATGACCGCCCTGGCGGTGGGCCGCAACTGGAGGGCTGCGACTCCCGAGCAGCAGCGGGCCTTGATGCAGGAGTTTCGCCGCCTGCTGCTGCTGACATACTCTGGCGCGGTTCGGCAGGTGAACGACCTAACGCTGCAAGTCCGGCCAGTCCGTGGCAAGCCCGATGACGATGAAATTATTGTTCGCACACAAGTCTTACGGCCGGGACGCGAGCCGATTCTGATTGACTATCGTATGCAGAAATCAGGCAGCGGCTGGAAGATTTTCGATTTAAATATTATGGGACTCTGGCTGGTTGAGCATTACCGAAATCAGTTTGCTCAGGTCGTTAGCGCTTCGGGCATTGATGGACTGATTCAATCGTTGAGAGAAAAAAATCAGACCCTTGCCATGAGTGGCGGCAGCACGAGATGATAAATCCCGGTTTTTCGCGATGAGCCTGATTCGACTCACGTTTTCCGAGCGCCTGGATTTGCAAAATGCAATGACTGAGCTTGGCGCGCATCAGCGATCGCTGGATGCCGCTGGCGGGCATTCGCAGGCGATAACCGCGCCCGAATCGATCGTTGCGGATCTCAGCGGCCTGCACGAGGTTGACACTGCTGCACTGGCAGTCTTACTGCAACTGGATCGTGAAACGCGCCGACGTTTTGGAAAGCCGCTGGTGATCGAGTCTGCGCCACGGCAGTTGCGTGCCTTGGCTGAACTGACATCGGTGGATCGTCTGATGACCTGGCAGGCATGAGCCCCACATCACTTTCTGCGGTTGATATTCAGCAGGTTTCAAAGCGGTACGTTGGAAAAAAGGGTTCAGTTCAGGCGCTCTCCGATGTGAGCCTAAAAATTCAGCAAGGTGAATTTATTGGCCTTTTGGGCCCAAACGGTGCCGGCAAGACAACGCTGATTCAGATCCTGTCAGGCTTGGTCCGTCCGAGTGCGGGCCGAGTCGCAATCCTCGGCCATGATGTGCAGCAGGATCCGTTCATGGCCCGGCGTGCGCTTGGCGTGGTGCCACAAGAACTGGTGTTTGATCCATTTTTTACGGTCCGAGAGACCCTAAAAATTCAGTCGGGCTATTTTGGCCTGTCTGGCAACGATGCATGGATCGACGAGCTGCTGATGCATCTGGGGCTTCAGGACAAGGCCGATGCCAATATGCGCGCCTTGTCGGGCGGCATGAAGCGGCGGGTCTTGGTCGCGCAGGCGCTCGTGCACCGGCCCCCGGTGATCGTGTTGGATGAGCCAACTGCGGGCGTTGATGTTGAACTTCGTCAGAGTCTTTGGGCCTTTATCCGCCGCCTCAATGAACAGGGCCATACGGTCATGCTGACGACGCACTATCTCGAAGAGGCAGAGTCCTTGTGCAGCCGGGTCATTCTGCTGAAGTCGGGCAGCGTTCTGGCCGATCAGCCCACCAAAGCGCTACTCCAGCATCCCGATGACAGCCTGGAGACCGTCTTTTTGCGCATGCTCAGGGAGCATCCCTCCGCAGTATCCACGGAGTAAACAAGCGGCGGGGCGGCTACAATCTGCCAATGGTCACTCCAGAAAGTATTCAATCCGATATCGCCAAGGGCTTAAGCTGTGAGCATCTCTCGGTCGAGGGAGACGGCCATCACTTCGAGGCTGTCATCGTGAGTACTGCCTTTGAAGGCAAGCGGCCCATTGCCCGCCATCAGATGGTGTATGCCGTCTTGGGCGACCGTATGAAAGCCGAGATTCACGCGCTCTCAATGCGCACCCTAACGCCCGCCGAGTGGGCTGCTTCGCGCCACTGATTGTCATGGCGTCTCGGGCGGTTGCAGGGCGAACCGCTTAAAGCGCACGAATAACTATGGACCGATTTCAAATTTACGGCGGCAGACCCCTTTCGGGGGAGGTTTCTGTATCGGGCGCAAAAAATGCAGCCCTGCCGATTCTCTGCGCTTCGCTACTCACCGCAGAGCCGCTGGTGCTATCGAATGTGCCGCGTCTGCGTGATGTCGGCACGATGAAAAAGCTTTTGATGCAGATGGGCACCCGGATTGAAACTGTGGCCCAGCAAGCGGATGGCCAAGAGCAGCTCTGCCTAACGTCGGATGCGATGACGCATCTTCAAGCGCCCTATGAACTTGTGAAAACCATGCGGGCCTCTGTCTTGGTGCTGGGCCCGATGCTGGCCCGGTTCGGCGAAGCGTTGGTCAGCCTTCCCGGAGGCTGTGCAATTGGCCAGCGGCCTGTTGATCAACATATCAAGGGCCTGACCGCGATGGGCGCGGAGATACAAATCGAGCATGGCTACATCAAGGCACAAGCCAAGCGTTTGCGTGGGGCTCGGATCGTTACAGATATGGTCACGGTCACTGGCACCGAGAATCTGATGATGGCTGCAGTCCTTGCAGAGGGCACGACGGTCATTGATAACGCTGCGCGTGAGCCTGAGGTCGTGGATCTCGCCAACTGCCTGATCCGCATGGGAGCGCGTATCGAGGGTGCGGGTACGGATCGCGTCGTGATTCACGGCGTGGATCGGCTCGGTGGTGCCCAGCACGCCATCATGGCGGATCGAATTGAGGCCGGTACATTTTTGTGTGCAGTTGCTGCAGCCGGCGGAGATGTCCTTGTGCGACAGGCGCAATCGGACATGATGGGCGCGACCATTGAAAAACTGCGTGAGGCCGGTGTTCACCTGCAGGAGTCTGAGCAAGGAATTCGGGTGATTGCAGAGTCGCGGCCTAAGTCGATCAATTTTCGAACCGCCCCTTTCCCTGGGCTTGCGACTGACATGCAGGCCCAGCTGATGACCGTTGCATCGATTGCCCAGAGTACAAGCATCATTACCGAGACGATTTTTGAAAATCGTTTCATGCATGTCCAAGAGCTGCGTCGGCTCGGCGCTGAGATTGAGGTCGACGGCCATACCGCAGTCGTGAAGGGGGTGGCCAGCCTATCAGGCGCGCGGGTCATGGCAACGGATCTTCGCGCCTCAGCAGGACTCGTAATTGCTGCCTTGGTCGCCAAGGGCGAAACTGAGATCGATCGCATTTATCATTTAGATCGCGGCTATGACCGCATGGAGCAAAAGCTCGGTGCAATCGGTGCCCGAGTGCTGCGATTGACCGAGAAAGCCTAAGCCATGATGACCTTTGCCCTCTCCAAGGGCCGGATATTTGATGAGGCCCTGCCGTTGTTGAAGTCGGCGGGTCTGCTGCCGCAGGAGTCACCGGAATCTTCACGGCGTCTGATTCTCGAAACACAGCGTGCTGATCTGCGGCTTTTGATTGTGCGCGCAAGCGATGTGCCAACCTATGTGCAATATGGCGCTGCTGACCTTGGCATTGCCGGATCGGATGTTTTGGCCGAGCAAGGCAGTGAGGGCCTAGTGCAGCCGGTGGACTTAGGAATTGCGAGATGCCGCATGTCGGTGGCGGTACCGGATGGCCTGGACTATCAGGCCATGGTCCAGCGCGGGGCCCGCATTCGGGTTGCCAGCAAATATGTGCAGGTTGCCAAGACCCATTTCGCTGCCAAGGGCATGCATGTGGATCTCATCAAACTGTATGGCTCGATGGAGCTTGCACCCTTGGTCGGGCTCGCTGATGTCATTGTCGATTTGGTCTCGACTGGCAGCACACTGAAAGCCAATGGCCTTAAAGAGGTCGAAAAGATTTCCGATGTTTCGGCCCGGCTCATTGTGAATCAGGCGGCATTAAAGACTCGGCCCGAACAGCTTAGGCCGCTGATGGATGCCCTTGCCCGTGCGGCATCGCGGGGCTGATGGCATGGCTTCAGTCAAGATTGCCCGGCTCACCACGCGCGCGCCTGACTTTCAGTCAAGGCTTGCGGCGTTATTGCGTTTTGATGCCGCTCAGGATCAGGCCATCGCTGATACGGTGAAAACGATCATCCGCGAGATTCGGTCCCGCGGAGATGCGGCACTCTTGGAGCTCACTGCCCGATTCGATCAGCTTAATGCAGCATCAGTGGCGGCGCTCGAGATCTCACCTCAGGCGCTTCGCCAGGCCTTCGAAGACCTGCCGGATGCGCAGCGCACTGCTTTGACGGAGGCAGCAGCGCGCATCAAAGCCTTTCATGAATTGCAACGGCAATCGTCCTGGAGCCACACCGATAGCCTGGGGAACCGTCTCGGCCAGCGAATTTCCGCGCTGGATCGTGCAGGCCTTTATGTGCCCGGCGGCAAGGCGGCTTACCCTTCTTCGGTTTTGATGAATGCAATTCCCGCGAAAGTTGCTGGGGTCGGTGAACTCATCATGGTGGTGCCCACCCCGCAGGGTGCGCGCAACCCGCTCGTGCTTGCGGCCGCCTGGATTGCGGGCGTTGATCGGGTCTTCACGATTGGTGGTGCCCAGGCGGTGGCCGCTTTGGCCTATGGCACATCAACGATCCCTGCGGTCGATAAGATTGTTGGCCCAGGCAATGCCTATGTGGCAGAGGCCAAGCGGCAGGTCTTTGGCCAGGTCGGTATCGACATGATGGCGGGCCCTTCAGAGATATTGGTGATCTGTGATGGCAAGACTGC
>JACCED011843434.1_pt1 | contig 26532 bp, 24 predicted proteins | sample 7455021 | NCBI WGS metagenome assembly JACCED01 (sample SAMN15323456, study PRJNA562643) | freshwater metagenome | isolation source: river surface water | place: USA:Blue River Watershed | collected 2017-08-19 | reverse complement strand
TCAACAACGACAAATATTAATCCTTTACCAAGTCCATCACAGGCTATAAACACCTTATCTTTATATCAAGAGGGTGCAACTAGTTCATACACTATATCTGGTGTTACAGGTAATACAACATCTTCAAGTACAATAACATTTAATACATCAAGCTCTATTCCAGCAAATATAGAAATAGGAGATATTGTCAAAATAACAACAGCATTATATGATAATGGCTCATTAGTTTCCAATTCCTATGGTATTGTTCTTGGTAGTATTGCAGGTAATCTAAACCTAAAATTTTGTTCCCCATTCACATCAGTAACACTAACTGGAGTATCATCATCCTCTATCTCATCAATTGTATTAACTTTGTACAAAAGAATAGCAAACATCGCCTCTACTGCTTTAACAACTACTGTTGGCGGTTCTCCAGGATCTCCAGCAACCCCAGCAGTCTACAAAATATACCCAAAGAATCCATCTAGTAATAATTTCGAGAATTACACAAATGGTTCTTATGTTTTTTTTAGAGGCTTGACGTACAATACGAATGAGGTATTTAATTCAGCGAATGAAGTTGTAGAAGTTGCAGTTGATTATAGTTATATCAAAATTAATAATTATAACGATTATAACCCAGTCCCTTCAAGTGGTACAGGTTTTTCTACGAATGGAAGTGCATTTGTTGCTTCGCTCCAGCCCATTACTAATAATACGGGAATTAATTTTTTTGGAAATAATAGTGGTTCATTAGTTCAAGGAGCTTTGTCATATGGTTCATATGGTTCTTCTACAAATATGTTATTAGATAATACTGGAAATATATACATTGGTGGCGCCAATAATGCAAATAATAGTATTGATATTGGAACAAGTATTAGTGACGGTTCAATTACTGTTGGAACAAACAATTCTCTTTCAACAATAAATGGATCAGTAGTTTTTGAAAAGACAACTAACTCTACGTCAATTGCGACTGGAGCCGCAGTTTATAAGGGTGGTGTAGGTATTGCAAAAGATTTGTACGTTGGTGGTAACATTTACCTTAATGATAATGCAGCGAATACTTTCACTGTATCAGGACAACAAAGTAACTCAAATGATACAGATTCTTCATCGCCACTAACCGGTGCATTGGTACTAGCAGGTGGTATGGGAATAGCTAAAAATTTAAATATTGGAGAGAGTGCTCACGTTTATAATAATCTTGATGTAGATCAAAATACTGACCTTGGTGGTACTCTAACTGTCGCAGATGCAACAGTAATCCATGACACTTTAACTGTTGATGGTGCTACCACTTTAGGAAGTACTCTCTCCGTCACAGGAGCTTCAACATTAGGAAGTACTTTGAATGTTACCGGTAACACTACTGTTGGTGGTACACTTAATGTTTCCCAGGCAGCTTCTCTATCCAGTTCTATCTCTATCACAGGAGCGGCTTCATTAGGAAATAATTTATCTGTTGCTGGTGCCAGTAGCTTAACTGGTGCATTAACGGTTGGAGGGAATACTAGTTTATCTGGCACCTTATCAGTCATTCAAGCAGCTACTTTAGCTAATAATTTAACAGTTACAGGAATTACTTCATTAGGTGATGATTTAACTGTTGCAGGTCCAACTATAATCAATGATACGCTTGCAGTTAGTGGTGCTTCTACACTAAGTAGTTCATTATCAGTTACAGGGAATACTACTATAGGTGGAACAGTGAGCGTAGCAGAGAATTCTTCACTATCGAAAGATTTATCAGTTGGTAGAAATTTAAGTGTTACTGGAGCATCAAGTTTATCTAGCACCTTAGCAGTTTCAGGTAATACCACTCTATCAGGAACATTGCATACCGTACAATCGGTAACATTTGATAATAATTTACACGTGGATGTTGATGCGACTATTAATCGCGATTTAACTGTTACTAGAAACTCATCTTTAGGAGGTACTCTTGGAGTTGCCGGTGCAACCACCGTTGGTTCATTAGTAGTTGCTGGAAATAGTTCTTTATCTGGAACTTTGGCAGTTACTCAAGATACAACATTATCAGCAGCTTTAACCGTTTCAGGATTATCCACAATTAATAATGATTTGGCTGTACTTAATGATGTATCTATTGGACAAACTCTTGATGTCACTGGAGATAGTACTCTTCGTAGCAATCTTAGTGTCACAAATAATACTTCTATTGGTGGAACTTTATCTGCAACAGGAAATTCTTCTCTTGGTGGAACTCTTGCTGTTACAGGTAATACAACCATTGGTGGAACTCTTGCAGTAACGCAAGCAACTTCTCTTGGAAATACTCTTGCAGTTACTGGAGCATCAACTCTTAGCAATACTTTATCAGTATCTGGTGCTACAACTATGAATAGTACTTTAAGCGTTGCTGCAGCCGCTACATTCAGTGACAATGTTAGCATTACTAAAGCAACGACTATTGGACAAACTCTTGGAGTTACAGGTAATGCTACTCTTGGTTCTAATTTATCAATCACAAATGATACATCGATTGGAAGAGATTTAGCAATTGGTAGAAATCAAACCATAACTGGAACTCTTGGCGTTGGAGGAAACTCAACACTTGCAGGGACATTAAGTTTAACAGGTGCAGCAACACTACTTAGTACGCTTAATGTTCAAAGTAACACAACATTGCAAAATAACTTAACTGTTGGTGGATCTTCGACGCTAAGTGGAACACTTACAGCATCCGGTGCAACATCTTTAGGAAATACTTTAGCAGTTACTGGAGCAACAACTATTGGAGGAACTCTTTCTTCAAGTGGAAATTTTGCGATTGGATCAAATAAATTTAATGTTTTAGCTGCATCTGGAAATACTACCATTGATGGTATAACAACTGTCAATAATGTTACTAATTCAACAAGTTCCAACACTGGTGCTCTCGTTATTAATGGTGGTATTGGAGTTGGATTGGATGCTTATGTTGGAGGTAAATTAGTTTGTAATGAGTTTTCACAGCAATCAGATATTAGATTGAAGGAGAATATTGAAGAAATCACAAATTCATCTCAATTAGTTTCTAAAATGAATGGTAAATATTACACTTGGGTTAAGGATAATAATACAAAACCAAGAACGATTGGTTTTATTGCTCAAGAATTGGAACAAATTGTTCCTGAGTTAGTAAATACTAATGAAGAAGGTTACAAATCAGTAAATTATACTGCAGTAATACCAATTTTAGTTGAAGCTATAAAAGATCAACAAAAACAAATAGATGAATTAAAGGCAAGATTATAAATTACTTCATTCTAGCTCCCATTTTAACAAAAATGTCAAGAGCAAAAATGAGAAAAATTCCTACAATGATGATAATAATCATATCTTTCATTGAGTAAGTTTGGAAAGTAGTTTGAGGTATTTCCATTGATTTATTGGAGAAACCTTCCAATATATTTTTATTTTCATCTTCTTCGATAAAATTGCGATATTTTTTTCTCAATTTTTCTTTGTATTTTTGAGCTAAATTTAAATATTTCTTATACAAGAAATAATCTTCACTAGTCATGTAGTCTTGATCATAATTAGACTTAACTCTTCTTTGATTATCAATGAATCTTATATCACGTTCGTTGTCTTCTAATAAATCTAAAGCGCTATCTCTATCACTTTCATCATCGTCCTTAACCTTTGCCTCTACAGGATAAAGATAATTGCGTTTGGCTCTATCTGGAAAAGATACTTGATAAGGAACAATGTTGCTTTTTGCTGATTGGACATGAGTTACAGTTGGAGCACCTCCACTGTAAGAAGGAAAATATTTATCCAATTCTTGAGATGATGACTTTGGAGTTTCAACTTCCATCGTCTTTTGTGCTAATTCTGGCTGTGTTCTATTTTGAATAGATAAAGTAGGATTAGCATTTACTTTTGTATAATAAGATGTATTAAAATCTGAACCCCACGCTTCTTCTAATGAACAATAGGTCATGAGTCCTACTAATATTTAAGTAGAAAAAAATAAAACAAATTTTATACGTTATTATAATTAAATGGAAATTGTAATTATAATTGGGATTTTAGTATTTGTAATTTATGTAATTCTTAAGGGTCCTAAACATTTGAATCCAATCTTTTATAATCCACTATTTATAGTTTTAGTATTCGCTATATCTATATTTACGTTTTTTGATAGTAAAATTAATGCAGTGCTCTTCCTAATGATTGGAATTTTGTTGGCAAATATTTATTATAGAAAAAGATTTATAGAGCATTTCGATATTGTAGAAGATGATGTAGATAAAGTTGTTGAATATGATGATGATTCATTATTGGGTAAATTAAGAAATGATGAGGATGATGTTGAGGGAGTTTGGGGATGTTCAAGTTTAGGAAAAAATATGGGGTTATGTAAGGCTTAAATATTTTATTCAAAAAAAAAATATATTAAATATTATAATGATCAAAACAGAGTTTTCTTTTAATGCAATAATTTATGCAGTCGTAATCGCTTATATATTGTATATAAATATTGCAGCATACATGAATAAAACAACGGGATTCTTAAATTTCTTAACCCGTTTATTCCAGAATGTAATCTTTAGAACAATTTTCTTATTGGTAATTGGATTTTTTGCTTTGGATTTATATCCTTATGGTGGATTTATTTTAGCCGTTCTTCTCACCATTGCCTTCCTCAATACTAATATGCTTATCTATAAAAGAGATGTAGGAGAAACCTATCAAAATGCCATGGATGATGATGATGATATCGATGAAAGTTTTTTGAATTTAGACAGTGATGAATATGCTCAACTTGATGATGATTCTTATGATGATTTTATGGGATATGAGAGTTATGCAAATCAAGATGATGAATATGATCAAGCATTAGAAGATGTATATAATGCTACCCAAGAAAACTTTAAAAGTGAGAAAAAAGCTAAGAAAACAAGACAAAATTGTGGTCCATATGCCCCTCTTCAAAGACTCCCATTTAATCCCCAGGGCTATAGACCAGATGAGTCTGTATTAAGTTCAGGAGCACCTGATGCATTACCAAATGATTCTCTCGCAAATGGAGAATATACTACAAGTGGTGTAGCATATGAATTCAATATGGCTTAAATTAACGATTTCCACGTAAGTATTCATTTATTATAATAATGATTGTAATAAATGACAGAAAATATTCCAATCATTGAAACTACCAAAAAAAATTATTCTCCCATTCTAATCTCTGTTTTTTGTATTGGAATCATTTTATTTATTTTATTTACCCAATGTGAAATTAGTAATGTGAAATTAAAACCAAAAGATGCATCTCTAGTATTGATAATTTTAGCACTTTTAGCATATGTCAATGGCTATAATTTATTATTTTTATTATTACTTGGAGTATTCATATTTATTTATTTTAGTCCCAATGATTCCATAAATAATTTATTTCTTAAATTTTTCAACAAAGAAAAAAAAATAGAAAAACCATTAAGATCAATAATGAAAAAACCGAAAAAAGTTGAAATAGAGGATACAGTCGATACAATTGAAATTGAAACTCCTGATGCAACAACAGACAATGAAAGTACAATGGATCATGAACCTTTAACTGATAGTGAGATAACATTAGACACTGATATTGAATTGGATGAAGATATTGAAGAACCACATAATACGGAAGGAGATTATTATATGAACATTAAGAAAAAAATCTAAATTATAATATGCTAGATTTAATTGTTGAATTTATGAACACAAGTAGATTATTTGCAGGATTATCAACAATGGGAATGCAAATTGGAAGTAGATATATGATGTCAGAGATACCTAGCAACATAGAAAAAGTTTTTAATAAACCTTTTTTTAGAAGAATATTTTTATTTTTTGTTGTTTTTTTAGCTTTTAGAGATGTTAAATGGGCTATGTTAATCACATTAATATTTATTTTGACTTTTAATTATTTATTGGATGAAAAAAGTAAAGTATATATTGGGGATTTCATTGGACTAGAAAGAAAACCAAAAGAAGAGTCAAAAGATAGAGTAATAACTGTTGCAGATTTACAAAATGCTAAAGAAATTATTACAATATACAATCAAAATTTAGAAAAACAAAAAATAAAATTAAATACGTAATTATTTTTGTAAAAATCTTTTAGGAGAATATTTTTACAAAATGCGGTATATTTTTATAACTTAATTCTTACCCATAATAATGACAGACAACAAATTAAAAATATTTCATGACAGCGATACTAGCACAATTAAAATTCAAGATAATATGAGACTGAATACTGAAAAAGTAAAATTAGTGTCAAGTGATAATTTAAAAACTAATCAATATAATTCAAATAGTTATATGAAACCCAATTTAAATGAAGAAATTCATAGAACGGATGATAATGTAAAAGCTAATTTCAAAATTCTTGAAAATGATATTAATTTATTAGCCAATCCAAAGAAAACCAAGAAATTCTCTTCAGACGAGGAAGATTCTTCTACCGAAGACTCGTCATCTGATATTTCAACAGAGGAAGACACTGATCACAATGTTTCCCATGATACTACAAACTTATTGGGTAGAGCAGAAGACGAAGAGGACGATTCATATGATGGAGATTCCGCATCAAGTGCTAGTGGAAGCGCCAGTGGAAGTGCAAGTTCATCTAGCGGCGAAGATCATACCATGACTTCTACTTCATCTAGTCGTCGTACTCCTCCTCAACGTCCCAAAACAATTGAGGAGATTAACCAAGAGAAACAGGAATTAATTTATCGACTGGAGAGATTGGAACAAAGTGGATTTAAAGCTGCAAGAAAATTCACTATGGGTTCGAGTTTAGAGGATATTCGCTCAGAGTATGAGAGGTTGAAGAAACAAAGAGATGTCGATAAAAGTATTAAATTCCAGAGAAAGATTTTGATGGCTGTTACCAGTGGTGTTGAATTTTTAAATGGTAAATTTGATCCATTTAGCATTAAATTGGATGGATGGTCTGAATCTATTTATGAAAATTTACACGAGTATGATGAAGTTTTTGAAGAACTCCACGAAAAGTATAAGGAGAAGGTTAAGATGGCTCCTGAGATTAAATTATTAATGATGGTTGGAGGTAGTGCCTTTATGTTCCATTTAACAAATTCGTTATTTAAGAGTAAAATGCCTGGCTTAGGGGATATCTTACAACAAAATCCTGAATTAGCACGCAATGTTCAACAGGCAGCAATGAACACCATGAAACAAAATGAAGCAAAGACTGGAAATCAAGATCCACTTTTTAGTATGATGATGAATCAAGCTCAAAGTATGATGGGACCAAAACCTCAACAAAGAACTAATCCAATGGGTCCAGGAGTCAAAGAGATGAGAGGACCAAGTGGTGTGGATGATATTTTATCTATGGTAAATAACAGACCTCCACCACCAAAAGTAGATCGTGAGGAAACTATTAGTAGTGTTTCTTCACAAGAATCCGCAACAAAGAAAAAAATAAAAATGAGAAAACCGATGGGGACTGCTCAAAAAAATTCTAATGGTAAATTCGTCTTAGATTTACAATAAATTTAATCTTTTATAATAAATGAAAAATATATTAGGAGATATTTTTATTTCGATTGCTTGTTATAGAGATCCTGAAGTTATACCAACTGTTAAAGATGCATATGAAAAAGCTAAATATAAATCTAACATTATTTTTGGCATTTACGCTCAAATGTCAGATGAAGATGAAAAATTGGATTTTAGTTTTCTAGATCCGAAACAAATACGTTTGTTGGTGAAATCTAATTTGAAAGCTAGAGGACCTTCTTATGCAAGATATATTATTTACAATAATTTGTATAAAGATGAGTTGTATTATTTACAAATAGATAGTCATACAAGATTTATTGAAAATTGGGATGAAGAATTAGTAGATATGTTATCTTCTTTAAATGCGAACAGTGTAATTAGCACATACCCTAGAGGTTATCAATTAAAATCCGATAAATTAGTTAGCAGTGATTCAATGAATATCTTAAAGATAAAGAGAATCAAGGATGGAGTTCCAATTTTATCATCTTATACTGAGAAGTTGGAGGCACCAAAGAGAAATTTATTTTGGGCAGCTGGTTATAGTTTTTGTTATGGTGCAATTTTCAAGTTCGTACCATTTGACCCATATTTGAAAAATCTTTTTTGGGGAGAGGAATTTTTAATGTCATTAAGATTTTTTACAAATAAAATAAAAATTTATACTCCTCATAAACATATTATTTTTACTTTATGGACAAGAAATTATAGGCACACCTTTTGGGAGTTAAAAGAAATATTAGGGAGCAAGTTTCAAATTTATGGTTTTTTAAGTATGTTGCGTTTGTGTGAAATTGGAAAATTACATAACGCGGGAATATTCAAGGAAAAAGTTTCCGCACATTTAGATAAATATGGTGTTGGAAATAAAAAAACAGTTGAAGAATATTATAAGAAGAGTGGAATCGGAGAATTAGTGGCAAAAGAAGATTATGACAAAATTCTTTCCGCAATTTACTTTTCTCTCAATAAAGATTTATAATTTAGATATTAAATATGGAAGATACATTATTTAATATCAATATTTTATCCAATATTCTTGAAAAAAATAATATCGAGATTAATCGAACTAATTGCTACCTTTTTTTCCTTTTTTTCTTAGAAAGGAGCCAGCTAGTTAGTAACATTATTCGTATTATTGATCCATCTATAAAAAATACTTTTTCAATTGGAGTTAAATATTGTATAATTAATGAATCGAGATATGACAAAATTTTTAGAAAAGTAAAAGAATTTAAGAATGATTTCGACAAAAATGAACTTATTAATGAATTAATAAGATTTATTAAAAATACAATTGATGAAAAAAAAGTTGAGCTTATAAAAATGGATACATCACCATCCAAAATTAAATTTTTGTTTAATAAATTTGATAGCTTAAAAACTTTAATTGATGAATTGGATTCATTTGGAGTTGATGATATAGAAATCCACGAATACCTTCATTTAATGGAAGAATTTGATGATATTGATTTAAAAAGACAACATCTAAAAGATGAATTAAATGATTTGGACAAATCATGGGAGAAAAATAACAAAAAAAATGAGATAGGTTTGTTATTCAAAAATTGGTTATAGTTTTATAGATTGGAAAAAACATTTGTTCTTGGTAAAAAATTATTAATAGCTTTAAATTTTTCTTCCTGCATCGCTTTCTTTTTATCTTCTTGTCCTTTGAATTTGAAGGTAAACTCTTGATTGGATTTTGATTGGGATCCAATATAATTTCCTGTCTCCAAATCTAATTTCTTTTTATGAGTATGATGTTTTCTTGTGAGCAATCCTAAGTTTTCTCCTGAATGTGGAGTCTTCATTTCAAATATAGGAGGATATGCAGAGGGTTTATTCTCAATTGCCAATTGATTGAAAGTGCCTCTATCATTTTCGATACTTAACATTGATTTGAAATCAGTTTTGCCCCAATCTATTTGCAATGCATTGGGATAATAATATTTTAATTGGAATCCATTTTGCTTTAATCGAAAAATAATATATTCAATACATTTTGCAAAATCATATCTCGGTTTTCCAATAATAAAATCAGGGACAACAAATACAGCAAAAGGTTCATCTCTCACAACTGCAGATTGGATACGATGATAACAACTTTCTAATACTTCTTCGTATATTTTTAGACGACCTTTCTCTCTTTCATGTATAAATTTTTTGATATCATTTACATTATACATATTATTGAATAAGAGTAAAAAAAATTTTAAATTGCGATTATAATAATTAAAAATAATCCAATTATAATCAAAAATGAAAAAACCTAAATTTAAACAACTTATATTATCTGGAGGAGGAATTAAAGGAATCGCAATCGTTGGAGCATTGGAAAAATTGGATGAAGAAATTAAAATATTATCGACAGTAAAGAAAATAATTGGAACATCTGTTAGCTCTTACATTGCACTTTTTTTAGCGATTGGATTAAATTTACGAAAAATAAAGGCTATTTTTGAGAATGTAAATTTTGGGGATTTTCAAGAGTTTGATGTAAAATTACTACTATCTAAATTTGGATTGGATGAAGGAAATAAATTTATGTCATTTTTTAAAGCAACTATGATAACCCTTGGTATAAATCCAAATATAACATTTAAAGAATTAGAAGGCATTGCGAAATATGAAATCGTAATAGTTGGAACAAATATTAATAATTCGAAAGCTGTTTATTTCTCAGCCAAAGATACACCAGATATGTTAGTTACTACTGCATTAAGAATATCTGGTGGATATCCCTTTGCCTTCACACCAGTTGAAATAGATGGTGACCTTTATGCCGATGGAGGCTTAGTAAGTCCAATCGCAAGTGAATTAATTGAAAAGAAGGATAAGAACAAAACTTTAGGGATTGCGCTTCACAGGGGATTTAGTAGATATCAATCGAGTGATTTGCAGGGATTTGGGTATGGAATAATATCATGCATGGTGGATAGTCTTTTAGATAGTAAATTACTTAATCTAAAACATTATATAATTATTTCTTATCCTTTGAATTCTATGGATTTTCAAGTGGATAAAGAAGAAAAAAATAAAATGGCAGAATTTGGTAAAGAAAGAGCTAAAGAATGGTTAGAAAAATTTTCTAATTAAAGTATGTCATCCAATTATCAACACTTCTTGCACCACTTACTTCTTCTCCCTTATCTCCTCCTGCTAAACCATTCTTAAAGTATTTAATAGTTGGAAATCCTTTAACACCATACTTCTCTCCAATCTCTGGATTAGCATCACAGTCGACCATAACAGCACTCTTACCAGTTCCTTTCAAAGATTGGATAAGATTTTCGAATTCTGGTTTAGTACTAACACAGTGACCACACCAAGGAGCAAAGAACATAACCATAGTTGGTTCAGTTGATTGGAAAACACTATCAAGGTCACCTCCCTCATTTAAATTTTCCATAAGGTCATCATAACTGGCGAAATTCTCAGGAACTGGGGCATTAAATCTTTTTGGGAAAAAGACAGCAAAGAGAATAATAGCAGCAAGGAAGATGATAACGATTATCCAGATGTAACCATATGACTTATTGCCAACTGTTGATTGGGAAAGTTTTTTTGCAATATTGGAGACACTACGCATATATATATTAAAATAGATTTTTTTTTGCTAAAAATCAATTATTCATTATTTTTACAATTTCTTCAGAAATTTTTTTATCATTTTCTAAATTCGTTGGTTCTCCCAGATTTTTAGTTAGGAGCTCTCTATAAATATTTTCATTATCATTTAATTGAGTCACTAATTTTTTGGCAGCAAGACTATTGATTTTATTTTTTATTTTTTCTTCAATTGTTTCTTTTGTTAAATCACTATCACTTTCTATTTTTGCTGTTAGAATATTATTTTTAATGTCTTTAATAATATTTTCTCTTTCTACAACAAGTTCATTGACGTTTGCAAAACTTTCGTGACTTTTGTATTTGTAATAAATAAATATAATAATTAATATGAGAAGAAGGACTCCTATTGTAATCCAAATTATTTTTGGATTAAAATGAAATTTTGCTTTTGAAATCTTTTTCATTACTTAATATAATATAAATTTTTCAAAAATCATCATAAGAACATAATATAAGAATTTTAGTTATAATTATTTTATCTCCTGGCAAGCATATCTTCTAATAATTTCTTTTCTCTTGCTTCCTGTTCTTTGGAATATTGTATATTCATTTCTAAATTCTTCTTAATATTGATAATGTCATTTGGAGTTAATCCTTCAGTGTATAAAGGATTGTCTAAACTCTTCTTAATCTTATCATACTCTGCCAATAATGTTATTGTGGTAATATATTCATTTCTTACATCCTTTGCTTCTTGTGATGTTAGTGATGCTGTTGATGCTACGAGTGGGTTTGTAGATGGATCGAAAGCTGGCTCAGGTGGTGGAGGAATAAAACAAGATTGTGTTTGAGTTGTATTCTCACAATCAAGACCATCGCCCTTTTTAGGAGTAACAATAGTACGTGTTCTAGTTTGTTTAAGAGTATTCGGATCACAATCACTCCATCTTCCCCATTCACTAAGAACACAATTGACAGGCATAACACAGTCTCTAGTTTGAGTTGTTGGCTCACAGTCTTTACCAGTTCCTTGTTTGGGAGTAATAATAGTTCCGGTTCTCTTTTGTTTAAGTGTTGTTGGATCACAAGCGCTCCAGGGACTCCATCCTCCAACAACGCAATCGACAGGCATAACGCAATCTTGAGTTTGAGTTGTTGGACCGCAATCTTTACCATCTCCTGCTTTGGGTGTGACAATGGAACCAGTTCTAGTTTGTTTAAGTGTAATTGGATTACAGTCGTTCCAAGCTGTCCAGTTACCAACCACGCAATCGACAGGCATAACGCAATCTTGAGTTTGAGTAGTTGGCTCACAAGCTTTACCATCTCCTTCTTGGGATCTAAGGATTGTACCCGTTCTTGTCTTTTTGAGGGTGTTAGGATTACAAGCACTCCAGCTACCCCAATTGCCTACGATGCAATCGATTGGCATAACACAATCTTGTTTTTGAGTAGTTGGCTCGCAATCTTTACCATCTCCTGCTTTGGGAGTAATAATGGAACCGGTTCTTGTTTTCTTCAGTGTTGTGGGATCACAACTGCTCCAGTTAGTCCAGTTACCAACAACACAATCGACAGGCATAACGCAATCTTGTTTTTGAGTAGTTGGCTCACAATCTTTACCATCTCCCTGTTTGGGTGTGATAATTGAACCGGTTCTTGTTTTCTTGAGTGTTGTGGGATCACAGCTACTCCAATTGGTCCAGTTGCCAACAACGCAATCAACAGGCGCAGGAACTCTTTGCATACAAGCATCGTATGATGTTTTACTATAGTCACTATTGCAGTTGTTACAGTCTGCTTTTGTTCTAGGAGTATCGCATTGTCTCTTAAGAGACATAGCATTATTACATTGATCAACATTAGAGCAAGTGCTGCAGTCGTAATCAGCACTTAACTCAGCCCAGTTACTACATTCACCTGGTTTATTTGGAGCATTTTGCATACAAGTTGCGTATGCAGTTTTACTAAAATTAGAGTTACAGGATCCACAATCTTCTTTTGATTTTGGTGCATCACATTTTGTCTTTAAATCCATCGCATTTTTACATTCATCTATATTTGTACAATCACCGCAATCAAAATCAATACTTTTATCTTGCCAATTATCACATTTAACTTTTGATAAGTCTTTTAATTGTGCAATAGCAGGGACATTCGCATATTTTTCTATCAAAGCTCTTTCAACAGCTTTTATTTCACTCAAACTCAAAGCTCTATCGAATACAATCATTTCATAGCAAGCCCAATCAGATGGTTCATTATTAGCTCCTAAGTTAATTCCAATACCATCTGGTACAGCAGTAGTTGATCCACCAGTGAATCCATAAACTGTGTTTATTCTGGCAGCTCCTGCTTTATTGTAATCGATTTGATCAACCATCAATAACCACTCTTTTCCAACATCACCTAAAGTTAAATTATTTGCGGGTTGTCCAATCGATCTAGAAGAATGGTACTCTTCTTTTTTTAACTCATATCTCATTGCAAGTGTATTATTAATGCATTTCAAATGTACCTGTCCATAGATCCCTATATATTGTCCAGGAACACAACGGTAATAGGGAAAGAGTTTTTTAATTTCAAAAGTTGATAAAGGTTCTTCCCTATCTCGCATGTCGGTAGCAGGAATTGAATTATTTGGTGCTGAACTAACTGTCATCCAACTATTATGATGAAAACCTACTCTATAGTTCCAATATCCTGACAGCCAATTCTCGGTTTTTCCATTCCAAATTCTTCTTCTTGTATCTCCATTGTATCTTGTGATGTGAAAAATAGTATATGAACTATCTTTTCCTACCCAAGAATTACCGCTTATATCAACTGTAGCATTAGTCCCACCTCTTATGAACCAGGGTGATGCATTCTTCTCAACAACTACATTAGTACTTAATCCAGCATTTCTATTATTACCGGACAAATCTTTCCAGGTTCCAGCCGCAGGGTCCGCGGAATATGAGTCAAACCAAGAAAATGGTTTATAACTATTAATTTTATTATCTTGTGCTTTAATATTTGCTCTCCAAGCTGCAATCTCTGCCGCTACCACTTGATTAGCTAATACAGTTTCTAAGTTAGCGATTGATGGAACATCAGCATATTTTTCTATCAAAGCTTTTTCAAGTTTTCTTATTTCACTAAAATTCAAAGCTCTATCGAATACAATCATTTCGTAGCAAGCCCAGTCAGATTTTTCTCCTCCTAAATTGATTCCAATACCATTTGGTATAGCAGTAGTTGATCCACCAGTAAATCCATATTCAACGTTTATTCTAGAAGCTCCAGCTTTATTGTATTCGATTTGATCAACTATCAACAACCAATCCTGACCAGAATTTCCGATTGTTAAATCATATGCTTCTTGACCAATCGTTTTTGTTCCTTCACTTGGAGCTTGAACAGTATCACAAACATACCGATAGTGACCCGAGGGACTCCATTTTCCCATCCAGAATTCTAAAATTGGCTCATCTCTACAATTAACTTGTTTAGGAGTATAAACAGTCACTGGTACTTTGTCATTTGGTGCAGAACTAATTGTTAACCAACTATTGTGATGAATACCAACTTTATCATTATAAAATCCAGACAGCCAATTCTCGGTTTTTCCATTCCAAATTCTTCCTCTAGAACCTCCATTGTACTTAGTAAGGTGAATAATGGTATATGAAGTATTGGTTGGAACCCAAGCATTACCAGATATATCAACTGTTGAATCTGTTCCACCTTTTATGAACACTGGAACTTTTGTATCACTCATATCTAACGAAACTTTTGCACTCAACGTGGCATTTCTATTATTACCAGATAAATCTTTCCAAGTTCCAGATTTTGGATCAGCGGAGTAACTGTCAAACCAAGAGTAAGGTTTATAACTCTTTATAAAATTATCTTGAGCTTTTATCAATTCTCTTCTATCAGTTTCTAAAGCAGTCTCAATTTGTGCATTCAAGGCTGGTCCTAAGTTAGCGATTGATGGAACATCTACATATTTTTCTATCAAAGCTTTTTCAACTGTTCTTATTTCATTCAAACTCAAAGCTCTATTGAATACAATCATCTCGTAGCAAGCCCAATCAGATTGTTCTCCTCCTAAATTAATTCCAATGCCATTTGGTATAGCAGTAGTTGATCCACCATTGAACCCAAATACTGAATTTATTCTAGCAGCTCCTGCTTTATTGTAATCGATTTGATCAACAATCAATAACCAATCTTGTCCAGAATTACCTATAGTTAAATTATTTGCCTCTTCTCCTAACGTTTTAGGTATTCTTTCACGTTTAAATGTAGTTACTTGATAATTATCAGTACATCTTAATAATTTATCATCTCCTAATTCTCTATATATATCTCCAATTACAATCCAAACACCACAATTCCCTTCATGTTGTGGAGCTCCTTCTGGTACTTCTTTTATTTTGGTAGAAGGTACTTTGTCATTTGGTGCAGAACTAATTGTCAACCAACCATTGTGATGAAAACCAACTTTATCATTCCAAAATCCAGACAGCCAATTCTCACTTTTTCCATTCCAAATTCTTCCTCTTGAACCTCCATTATACTTAGTGAGGTGAATAATGGTATATGAAGTATTGGTTGGAACCCAAGCATTACCAGATATATCAACAGTTGCATTAGTACCTCCTTTTATAAACCAAGGAACTTTTGCATCACTCTTATCAATAACAACATTTGCATTTATTGCGGCATTTCTATTATTACCAGATAAATCTTTCCAAGTTCCAGAAGCAGGTTCAGCAGAGTATGAGTCAAACCAAGAATATGGATTTATTTTTTTAATAGCATCGTCCTGTGCTTTAATAGCAGCTCTTCTCGCATCAACAGTTGCAGATGAAGATGAAGATGAAGTTGAAGTCGATGGGGCTGATTCGTCTTTAATAACGGAGAATTTTACATCAGGTTGACCTCCTCTTGTTAAACTATTCCACTGTGCAGCAGCAAACCCCTTACTTCCACTACAATCTCTAGGAAATCCAATATTTTGATCATCATAGTTACAAGAAGTCCATCCATTCCTATCATTTAATAAATCATCATATGAATAGAACAACTTGAAATCTCTGTTCAATATATTCTCAGCTGAAGTCCAATTATTAAAACTATCATAGGCAGAGAAGTTATTTATAGGTGTGATTCTCTTGTAGAAAATCTCTTTATATTGATCAGCACATTGTGCACATTCTCTTTTAAAAACACCATATCTTTTAAATAAATTATTAGTGGCATCTTTTCCTTTATCAACGTTGCCATAGCTTCCTTTTGAGTAAACAACATCCCAAGTAGGAACACTGGGAACATCTAATAACACCATATCATTACTTGTAAAACGAGATCCAAGACCGTTTGCATTTATGATACCAATATAAGTATTTTTCCAATTATCAGTCATATCAGTAAGAGTCCATGCTCCCCCTGTCCTAGTGTTAGTCATTTTGTTATAAATTATTCCATTATCAACTTTGTATCCTTCATATTTAACAACATCTCCTATGTTACCACTTATGTCTCCTATAGGATTAATTAATATATATTCATTAATTATTTTATTGCTTGCATCTACCATATCATTACTTGTAAAACGAGATCCAAGACCATTTGGAGTTAAGCTACCAATATATGTATTTTTCCAATTTACATTTGCATAGTCTGCTGTCGACAGCCAAGATTGATTAGTTCTTGTATTAGTCATCTTATTAAATAAAACTCCTGTATCAAACTGCCATCCTTCAAATCTTATTATGTCTCCAACTTTCCCATCAATATCTGATATGTGCTTGATAACTACATAATCCTTTGTAAGATTTTTTACAAATTTATCTTCCTTTACTGTAACTCCACTGGTTTTTGTAACATCAGTGATATCATTAGGACTTTGTAAGTTAAAACGATTTGGGAAAGTATCAGTAATTTTGTCATTATAAATTATTTCAAACCCATTTTTATTAAATTTGACAAAAGTTTTTATAGGGTATGACAAACCATGATATGCACCAGAATTTACTTCAGCTTCCCAATTGCTGCCATCTTTAGAATTAAAAGCCGTTGTATTAGATCTGATGACAAAATGAAAAGCAATTCTATTTCCAGAAATGAAATTTACAGATTCATCGTTTTTACTCCAGTTAATTTCCCATATTCTTGTTCCAATGTTGGAATCACTCGATGAAGATTGAAACCTCTCTTTTAATTTTGAATAAATAAATCTTCGTCCAATCATTTCGATAACAATGTAGAATAATAGAGCTAAGCCTATGATGAGAATATAATCATTCTTTTTGAAACCTTTTCGTAATAGATTTATTAATATTGTCGCTAACAAAATAGATATCGACAAAAATATTACTCTCCAAAATAAGATTTTAGTATCCATTATTATATATAATAAAATTTATATATAAAAAAAATATACAATTTTAACAATGTTTAATTTCTAAAAAATTATAATGTGCATTGACCCATGCATCCAAAATTCTCTTGATTAGTAAAGCTCTCAATAAAAATCGATTGGATGTAATCTTTTATTTTAATGGCATTATCGATTTGTTCTTGAGATGAATTTGGATTAGCCATAATATCAATAACTTTCTTTAATAACTTATCTATCTCTTTTCTATGCTCATCTTTTTCAATTTCTGTTTTTCTAATAGCCTCAATTAAATCACCTCTTTTCTTAAGAATTTCATTTCCAGTTAATCCCTTCGTGTTATTGGGATCATCTAAACTAATTAAATTATTCTTAAATTGTTTAATCGATCCATCAGCTTCAAGAAATTTCCTCTGTAGATTTTTCGCTGTATTAATATCAATTAAAGGAGAAACGTTTGGGAGGGATTGTGAAGGAGGATTGGCTGGTTGAGGTGCATTCGTAGTTACTTGGAAAGACTCTTTGTCATCACCTTTGTATATGTAAACCCCAACAAGAATAACAAAAATAATTAATAAGATAATAATTAAATTACTAGACAAATCTAGCGATACATTTTTTACAATTTTTTTCATATAAAATAATTAAGATTTTTTTTTGATTTAATAAATCAAAAAATTCTTAAACATTCAATGGTGCTGGTGCAACAGCTTGACAAACCTTACTCCTACATTTTTCACCACTTCCACAATCTGAGTTTGAATCGCAAGATTGTCCAGCAAATTTCTCCCTTTGTCCCATGAACATTGAAAAAATACAAATTCCAACAATCACTAAAACAATAATGATAACCCATTGGGATAAATCTCCAGCAATACCAATCATTCCTTTCGCCATATTTATATTTTCTAATTAGATTTTTTTTCAACTAGTCGTTGTCGAAGATGTCTCGCCTCCAATTCTTTCTCTTAATAATGCTTTCAATTCTTTATAATATCTAACCCAAATCTTATTAGCTATAGTCTCGTCATCTGTTTTATCCAATTTCTTTATCTCTTCCACTCGCGACCAAGGTTTGGTTTGTCCTATATAATGAACAATCTTGATTCTCTTAGAATCATATTTATTATTGTTTGTTTGTATTTTTTCATCTAAATAATATCCCTCTTTCTTCTTGTAACCTTCAATGTGAATATCAAAAATATTGTAAACATGAGGTAAGTGCAGTTCCTTCTTATCAGGCCAATCACTATAATATTGATGAATAAATGCTTGATCTCCTTTACCTTTTTCTTTTTCAATAACACCAACCTGTGATTTCATATGATTGAATATTGATTGAGATGGTTCCAAAACAATCAATCCAGAATTTAACTGCTTCCAATCTTTGTGTAAAGCACCACCAGCGTTTGTTGATGATAAATTGGGTTTAGTAAATAATTCATCAATATTATGCATAACAACCATATCTGCATCAAGATAAACAATTTTGTCGAATTGAGTAAGACTCCACATATTTAATTTAGAATAGTTATAATACCTTCTATCCTTTGGATCATTTAGGATTGGATTTTTTATGGGATCAATTTTAATTGTTTTTATTCCACTTTTATCCAACAAAGTCATTGTCTCATCGCTTAAATTAGGAGTTACTAGAAGATGGAATGGATATTTGGGTTTAGTATCATTTAATGATTTCCAAAGAACTAATGCACCAAAGAGATATGAATCAGTAGTCAAAATACTAACATAGGAATATTTCATTTAGTTATAATTTTAATAAAAAAAAATATTTTTTACGAATCCTAAATTTGAGTAAAAATATTTATTTTTTTATAAATTTATAAATTAATGAGTAAATTTGAATCTGAATCTAAAAAAAATATAAGGTCCCTTTTACAGCAAGAAGATGCAGATGATTATGAATTAGAAAATCCAAGAGAAAAAGTAGATTTCTCGTATTTTGGTGATCAACCAAGCTATTTAGAATCCAAAAGATTGCCTCCAATTAAAATTTATATTTATGGGAATTATAGTCATTTTGAAAAAGCAACTGCTTATTTTATGCTTCGCAAAGCAGGAGTTGAATTTAGTGATGACTATAGAGAAAAATATTATGATATTGGATGGTTTTGGGATTCTAGAATCACTGTAGATAAGACAACCAAAAAATGCAGACAACAGAGTAGAGAAGTGAGATTTATCAACTATTTTTTAATTGATACTAGTAAAGACTTCGTAGCTAAATCAATGGAAAGCCATTTTGGATATACATTTAAGATTGATCCAAGAAGTTTCAATGGATATTGTATTGCTAAGCACAATGGAAATGGTACAAAATCTTGTTTTTTCTTAAAATGTCCAATTGATGCAGATGAAGTTTTCCACGATCATTGTTACCAAAAAATTATTAATTATAGTAGTGAAACTGATAGATCAACTCTTTATGAGGTTCGTGTTCCAATCTTTAAAAATATTATTCCTTTTACCTTCTTTAAAACAAGAAATAAAGGATTAAGATTTACGTCCAAGAATCGTTCGATGCAAATTGTACCTGCAAATGCTCATTTAAGTAATGAAGAACTGGAAAGTATTATTGAATATTGTCGAACAATTGGATTAGAATATGGTGAACTGGATATATTGCGATGTGATGATACAAAGAAAATTTATATAATTGATGTAAATAATACTGCCTGGTGGCCCCCTAATAAATTGGGAGATATTGATCGCAATATTGCATTGAATATGATGTGGAATGCTTGGTTAGAAGCATTCTTACCAGATAAATTTGATTTGTATCATATCCCTGATGATTATTTGGATGATTTTGTAAATAGTAAAAATCCAAATAAGAATTTAAGAGAGAAAAGTTTAGTTAATTATAGTGGGTATAAATACGTTGGAAAATATTATGAATTACCATATAATGAACTATGGAAAGAAATCCATAAAAAATTTTTAAGCCAATCATACGTCAAGCCCAAACCACCTCCTCCACCCCCTGAACCAAAAAAAGATAAAAAGAAATGGGAGAAGAAAGGCGATAACAAGCAAAGCAATAACCAAGAGAAGAAGGGTGATAACAAGCAAAGCAATAACCAAGAGAAGAAGGGTGATAACAAACAAAATAACCAAGAGAAGAAGGGTGATAACAAACAAAATAACCAAGAGAAGAAAGGCGATAACAAGCAAAGCAATAACCAAGAGAAGAAGGGTGATAACAAACAAAATAACCAAGAGAAGAAGGGTGATAACAAACAAAGCAATAACCAAGAGAAGAAAGGTGATAACAAAGAGAAGAAGGGTGATAATAAACAAAAAAACAATAAGCAAGAGAAAAAACCAAATAAAAAAAATGAAAATAATGAAGAAGATGGTATAACAAATTTATCTTCCAATTTATCATCTTATTTTAAATGGTAAACTAATTTTTCATATTATATATTAGTATACAATATGAAAATATATTATCAAGTTAATAATTTAGAAAAAAAAACGTCTTTATTTTACGATTCAAATAAAAAACCTATACCAGAATCTAGTCTTCCTCCAACTGTCAAAAAAGTTGCAATGGGATTTCCATCTGCGGTTCTTTTTGATCCTCCTTTAAAAGGAAAAATCTATGCCTATGTAATTGACAATGCAGGAAGAAAACAATATTTTTACACGAAGGATTACAAAGAGGAAAAAGAAGAAGAGAAATACAAAAAATTCCCAAAAATAATTGATCGAGTTGATAAACTTATTGGCGATTGTAAAAAAAATAATGATGAGGTATCTCTAGCAGTTTTATTGATGAATGAATGTAATTTTAGAATTGGACACGAAAAATACAAAAAATTATATGGGACAAATGGTACTCTAACACTTAATGCTAGTCATATGACTAAAAAGTCAAATGGTATAGAAATCGAGTTCGTTGGAAAGAAAAAAGAAATTAATTACTGTTTAGTAAAGAAGAATTCCTTCCTCTATCCTATTTTGGAAAAGTTCTCAGAGAAAAGTAAAGCTCCTCTATTCAAAGACATAAAATATGATGATGTCTATGATTTTTTGAAAGAATATAAAGTTAGACCAAAAGATATTAGACAAGTAAGTGCTAATCGAGCATTTTTCGAATTTATACAAAAAAAATCTTATAATGGAGATGATAAAAAATCATCAAAACAATATTTGAAAGATATTCTAGATTTAACTAGTCAAAAAATGAATCATACTGCAACAGTTTGCAAAAATGAATATTTAATGCCCCAATGGTTTTTATTTGATGATGCCAATAAATTAAAAAGATATATTAACAATCATAATTTCCAACAAACTATAAAATATATTTCTAATATAGATTTATGAGCGAATCATATAAAATCTTTTTAGAAAATAGAAAAAATGTATTACATAAAATTTTTACAAAAAAATCATTACTTTGGATAGATGAAAATATAAGTTATCACTACTTTAATAGAATTAATATTATTAATGAGCATAAATTTAAATACATAATTGGAGCTTTAAATAAATCATTGAGCGATAAAGAGATATTATGGCTAATGTATATTATTGAATATTCTTATATTCCCGTAGAAGTTATTATTGATTTTTTCCCAAATGTTATAACACCGTCCATCAGTATGGAAAAAAGAGATTTGGTAAAATATTATATTTTTCAGCAAAACAATAATATTTTCGTATCTTTTCGAGGGACTAAAACTTTATGGGAAACAATAAACAGCCTAAAATTTTATAGAGTTAATTTTGATCTTTTCACCATTAGTGAAAAAAAAGAATTTATAAATTGGAGAAATGATATTATTAAAACAAATTCATTCGAACCAACTAGAACACCATTGTTAGATGATCTCGATATTGAAATTCATAAAGGATTTTTAGATGAAGCAAATTTAATATATAAAGATGTTGTAGAAAAAATTTCACAAATTATTAATCCAACTTGTAAAAAAACAAATATTGTTTTATGCGGTCACTCATTAGGAGGAGTATTAGCATCTATTGTAGGAATTTATTTAGCGTATTATTTAAAAAAAGCTGTTGAACTTGATAAATTTGTTATTAATATTGTAACAGCAAATACTCCACCTTGTGGCAATAAAAATTTCAACTTATTGATACCATACTTGAACATTAGGAATTATGTTCGTATTTATAATTATCAAGATTTTGTTCCATACTATGGATATTTTGGTAGCTGGATTGAAAGTAAAAAATTTAGACATATAGATTTTATGCTTAAAGAGGGAATTGAGGGAGAAAACAATAAAGAAGGAAGAATAATAAAACAAAAAATAGGAAAAACAAAGATAGATGTTAGAGATTATGGTAAAAATTTAGATATATTTCTTAAAAAAATAAATTTAGATAAAGAATCATTGATTAATCTTAAATATATATATCATGATTTCTTCAGTATAATAAAGAAAAATAAAGTTTTATTTATTTGATATTATTTTGTATAATAAAATATGTTAATATACAAAAATTCAAAAAATGTCAAAGAACTTAAACCAAGTGATTTTAAAGTTGAAAATTTGTCAAAAGAACCTGTTCCAAAAATAGATAAACCAATATTAATTATATTTTACGCACATTGGTGTCCTCACTGTTCCGATCCAATGACAATTGATTTTATGGAAGCATTGGGAAATACTTTACCTAATAAAGCAGGAATAGAGGTTGGAGCATTTAGTTGTGCAGATAATAGCAATCAAGAAGAATTCTCTCAAAGTATGGGGATTATGGGATATCCAACATTCAGGTATTACAATAATAACAAGGAAATGCACGAGTATAGAGGACCAAGAGAAGTTAAACCATTACTCGAATTTTTATTGGAGAAGAGTTAAAATAATATTTAATTTTACACTATCCATATCATATTTCTTTTTTATTATATTAAATTCTTCAATAAAATTATTCCAATCATAACTTTCTAATAATACTTTTCGAAGTAAAAATTTTATTTCTTGGGAAACTCCTTCTTGGTAATTAAAATTATCCAATATTCTTTCCAGTAAAGTTGCATTATTTTTTATAAAATTTATTCTTGGATAATATAATTCCAGTATAAAAATACAAATCATATATGGAATTATTTTGATATACATGTTTGTTTCGAGAGGCCATATATAATATTTGCTATCGTTTTTAAAGAAATCATTTATTTTATCTACATTCCTTATCATTCCAAAATCTATAAATCTAAGATTATTTTCTTCATCTACCACTGCATTATTCATTTTCAAATCCATATTTATAAATCCTATTTCCAAAAATTCATTTGTAGCTTTAATCAAAGAATCAATAAGTTTACAAATTAGTATATCTTTTTTAATTATCATTGGATCAATTGAAATAGAATATAATGGTAAAAAATATGGCATAATAATTATTGGGAAACCTTCTTTTAAAATAAATTTTTCAACTCTTTTTTTCTTGATAACAATACAATTTAGTTTTACCAAAGCATCTTTTTCATTAACATAGACACTTATTTTTTTATGATTTGGAATAAATTCATCACTTTTTATTAATGAACCCGTCGCAAAAATATTATTATTTACTGTAAAATTATTTTTATCAATTATTTTGTCTATTACATCAACTTCATTGTAATCACTATATTTTACATCATAAGTTTCCTCTGGGTCCAATAAAATTTTTATAACGTAATTTTCGACATTCGTTTTAAAAATAAATCCATAAGAACCAAATCCACAACATTTTGTCAATGTTAGTTCATAAATTTTTTCGTTTTCAAAATAATTAATGTTTGATTTTCCTATTTTAATTTTTACACTATTCATTAAATTATTTCATATTAATTTTATTATTCTAGAAATTATTAAATACTTTATTTCTAAAATAAATGGGAAAAATTCACATACCGGAAGATTTGAAATGTAAATTGGATAAAGTACTCGCTGTAAAAAATGATAAAGAGGAAGATTCTACTCCAGTTGGACCAGCTCCAAAATGGAAAGTTGAAATTCCTACAACTCAACCAGTCTTGCCAGTCATAAAAGAAACAATTAATTCAATAAAAAAATGCAATCCATTGGATAGTTTAGGATATTTCGATTGGGGAAAAATAGTATTTTTTACTTCATTCATTGGAGGTATCGGGTTAACACTAGGAGTTAAGATTGGAAGAATTATTTTTTACTAATATTTCTAATAATACACTGCTCCAATCCATCCCTCTCAATTTTACATTTTTGATTTATTTTATTTCCAAACTCGCTCATAACTAGTACCGAATCATCCTCTAAATTGCACATGCATTTAGATAATGTCTTTTTTTCTCTTAAACATTGGTTTTTTAATATTTCTTTCAATTGGACTTTTAATTCACTCCTTGGTAAGTTTTTATCAAATTGCTTTATAAATTGTTCCATCAAGATTAATTGGAAATAAAAATAGAACATCTTGTCCTCCTTATATTTTACTTGTACATTCTTAAAATATTCATCAATGTGATCTTTTAAGGATTCCTGCTTAGCGGGATATATGATGAAAATTTTGATGTTTTGGAAAGGTTTTTCGTTTTTCTTCATAAAACTAAAGAAATCCTCTTCTAAATTCTGGGAATCTTGGATGTTCAAATATTGCTTATTGACATTATTTTTTATTTGATTTTCTATGGATTCGACTGTTGTTTTTTTAAAATCAATATTTTCAGTAATTTCATTCACAGCTTTTAATCCTTTAATTATAAACGATGCTAATTTGTTTTCCATTATTATTCATATGGAAAAAAATTTATGATTATAAAAAAAATAAAAAATTGAATTTATTTAAAGCATACTCCATATAACTTAAAATGGAACGTAATTTTCCTGAACTATTTGGCAATGCCAAAACCGGTAAAACCAAGAAATGGACCATTACTGTTAAACAATTAGCAAATGGAAGTGCAGAGATTATTACCCAAAATGGTTATATTGATGGAAAAATGGCTTCCTCATCTCGCTTAGTTGAAACTGGTAAAAACATTGGGAAGTCCAATGAAACAACCGCTTTTCAACAGGCAGTAAATGAAGCAGAGCGTAAATATCAAGATAAGATTGAAAAAGAAGGATATGCTACAACAGTTGAATCTGTGGAAACCCCAGTTTATCCAATGTTAGCAAATAAATTCGATTTTTCAAGTAAAAAGAAAAATGATATTGTTTTCCCTTGCTTCGCCCAACCTAAATTGGATGGATTGAGATGTATGTCTCATATTCACGGTGGTGAAGTTATTATGAAGAGTCGTGTGGGGAAAGAGTTTAAGAAAATGCCTCATTTAATTACCCAATTAAGCCGTCTTTTTAAGATTACAAATGAATTAGGATATCCCAATTTATACGTTGATGGAGAATTATACTCGGATGAATTGCCATTTGAAGAAATATCTGGCTTTATTCGAGTTGAAAAAAATAGTAATCCTGAAAATGAAAAGAAAATCCAATATCACCTTTACGACTTATACATTGACCCCTCAATGCATTTCGAAGAAAGAAAAAATATTTTGGATGCTATTTTCTCAAAAGGAAAGTTCACTCATTTGAAAAAAGTCGAAACAATGGTATGTCCATTGAAGTCGAATATAAAGGAAATTCATTCGCATTATGTTGAGCGAGGATACGAAGGTATTATGTTAAGAAATTTCAAAGGACCATATCTCCTCAAAAATAGATCCAATGATCTCCAAAAATACAAAGAATTCGAAGATGCAGAGTTTGAAATTGTAGGCTACAAAGAAGCGAATGGAGAAGATCGTGGAACAATTATTTGGGAATGCGTCTACATCAAAAAAGATGGTTCAAAAGAAACTTTTGCGGTTAGACCAAGAGGATCAAGAGAAATGAGAAGAGAATGGTTCGAACAAGCAGAGGAAAACTTCGATGAATTATTCAAAGGAAAACAGCTAACCGTAAGGTATCAAGAATTAGGACCAGATGGATGTCCAAGATTCCCGGTTGGAATTGATGTTCGCCAAGATATCTAAGATAGCTTAAAAATAATTTAATTATAAATTTTATGTCAAGAAGGTA
>JACCED011467988.1_pt1 | contig 26562 bp, 17 predicted proteins | sample 7455021 | NCBI WGS metagenome assembly JACCED01 (sample SAMN15323456, study PRJNA562643) | freshwater metagenome | isolation source: river surface water | place: USA:Blue River Watershed | collected 2017-08-19 | reverse complement strand
TTCCGTTTGTTGATGTTGTTGCCGATGAACCATCTCCATAGTTCCAACTATACGTCATTGGTGAACCAGGAGAGGCTATGGTACTTGTATTTGTAAACGTATATGCGTTACCCGTTAAGCACTGCTTCTGTGTGTTTGTTGTAAAGCTTGGTGCTGCTTGTGGGTAAACCGTTACATTTTTTGTCAGGGTATCCTTACAGCCATTATTAGTAACTGTAATTAATCTTGCAGTATATGTCCCTTCTGAAGAAAAAGACTTTGTATTGGGAGAACCATTAGAAGTTGTACCATCTGAGAATGTCCATAAATATGAAGAAAATGAACCAGAAGTTACTGATGAGTTGCTAGTGAAAATAAATGAATTTCCGCGCAAACATTGATCTGTATCATTTACCAAATATTGGATTGTAACATCTGGATACATAGTAACATTTATAGAAAATGTATCTCTACATCCATTAGAATCTAACAAAGCCAAGTAATAATTCCCTAGTGAATTTTTGAGTGGACTTTTAACAAATGGACTTTTTAAATTAGAAAGAAAACTATTTGGACCATACCAAGAATAGCTTTTTATAAATTTGGCTGTTGTAGTAAATTTTAATGAATCGCCTCTACAAAAGGGGCTATTAGAAACTATTGAACCAGGAATACCAGTAGTTACTCTAATTGAAGAAGTATCCCAACAACCATTTGAATTCCAAAATTTTACATAATATCTTCCGATATGTTTTTTTTGTGTTTGAGGGATATTGGGTGAATTCAAAGAACTACTAAAAGAATTTGGGCCAGACCAGTTATACTTTGATCCATTTGTTACATTAACACCAAGTTTAATGGTATCACCGAGACAAACCCTTCTTACAGTATCAATTGAAAACGAAACCGTTTGAATCGAAACTCTTGTTTTGGCGGTATCCTTACAACCTTGTGAATCAATTGTAATTAATGTATAAAGACCTGTATCTAAATATCTTGAAGGTGTTCTAATAGGATTTTGAATGTTAGAAACAAATGAGTTTGGCCCAGACCATTGAAATCTCATTTTTTTCAATGAATTAGAACCATTTAAATCAGAAGCAAACAACTTTATTGAATCTTTCAAACATGCTGGGGAGTTTGAAGATACATCCAAATATTTATGACATTGGCCAAATTTAACTAAGAAAGCATCATAACTACCAGAAGATTTTGTTGTTTTAAATGATCCAGGTGAAGATATATACCAAGCGGTACCGGCTTTTACAGATAGAGTATAACTACCCAAAAAAATATCATCATTTATACCAACGGAAACTCCTAAAATATCATCCGGAGCAACTACGCCACCATCATTTGCAGAACCACCATAATATGTTCCCCATATTCGATTTCCATTGGGGTGAAATTTCTCTAAAAATGCGTCGAATCCTCCGTTCGTGTAATCTTGCCAAGCGTCCCAAGTTCTTATTGCTGCAGAGTCAGATGTTGCGTCATCATTTTCTGTTTCGGTAATCCCTCCAATGTAAATATAGCCAAAAGTATCTACTGCTAAATCCCAACCAACTTCTTTAGCAGAACCGCCGATATAAGAAACCCAAACAGAATCACCTTGAGATTTATATTTAGCTAAATATGCGTCTCCAGAACCACCATAAGTCTTTTGATGAGCAACGGTAGTTGAAATATTAGACTTTGACAGAGTGCTACCAAGGCAATAGATAAATCCTCCAGTATCTGTTTCAATACTATTAAACAAATCTTCCGCAGTGTCGCCGCTGTACCTAGACCAATTTAAATTACCACTACTCGAAAATTGACCAACAAAACCATCTGAAACACCACCTCTAAAATCTTTATTACCAGGAATGGATAATTGATAATATATTTTGTCTTTGGACGAAGACGAAGTATTTGTGGAGGATTCAGTATATCCGCAGAAATTCAGTTTACTTCTTTTTTTATCAAAAGAAACACCCATTACAACATCAGAATTCGTACCGCCAAAATAACTTGCCCAACCCAAGGCTCCTGTAGAATCAAATTGGCCCACCCACCCTTCAAGGTCGGTTGAAGATCGAGAAGTCTTCCATACTGAGGAGGTTGTAATATTTGAATTTGTACTGGAAGTAGATCCACCAAAATAAATATTATAGTTATGATCTACGTCAACCCCGTATATCTGATCATTCTCCGTTCCTCCAAAATAAGTACCCCATTTTCTTTGTCCAGTATCATTGAATTTTACAATAAATCCATCAATATCACCAGAATTAGAACCTTGCCTACATCCAGAAGTTGTAGGGAAATCAGTAGAACCAGTCCATCCCACAATAATAGGACACCTTCTTCCATCAACAATAATCCGCGTAACTGTTTCGTCTTGAGAACCTCCATAGTAAGTTGTCCAACATCGTTGACCTTTTCTGTTAAACTTGGAAACAATACCATCTACATTGGAAGTTGATCCAGCCCTCGTAGTTTGATAAGCACCAGTTGTAGCAATTAGAGTTGTTGAGGTGGTAGACCCACCAAAATAAACATTACCTCTAGAATCAGTAGAAGTTGATTTAATTCTATCATCTCCCGTTCCACCATAATATGTACCCCAAGATCTGTTTGGTGTAGGGTCAATCAATATTGGAAAATCGTTAATTTCTTCTGAATAAAATCCATAAACATTACCACCGTAATATTTCCAATGAACATGGATAGCTTTACCTAAATAATTCCATGATTTTGGAATAGATTCTTTAATAAACCCAAACTCTGTTTCAATAAAAATTGTATCATTTCTTAAAAAATGACTTAATGCACCTTTAATTTCAAATTTTACATTCTGTAGGCTTTTCTTATTTTTTACATTTACATTATATTTAAAAAATACATCATTTGTACGATTTTTCGATACAAAGCCAATATCCACTCCATCCCAAATATTTGTATAATTTATTTCATTATAATTTTTTGCCAAATACTCATTTTTTCCAATGTAATATCTTGATATAGAATGATTCGTATGGTTTCCAAAAATTTGAGGAACGACATTAGGATTCACAAAATCAATATCTATTCTGTGTATTTTTATACTACCGTCGTTCAATAATTTATTATTTTCAATTACCTTGAAAAACTCATATGAAAATCCATTATTTCTCAACTGAACTTGAAAGTCATTTTTTCTCAATACATATTTTAAATTTGAAATTTTATTACCATTTTGATTTAAAATTTGACCGACATTTTCTGTAAATGAAAAATCAGACACAAATTGTGCATGAGAAAAACCAAAAAAGAAAAAAGTAAATAAGAAAAATAAATTTCGATTTATTTGAATAAAATTCAATTTTTTGAAGAGCATTTGATAACGAAAAATCTAACCGGCAATATCATTATAAAAAATGAATAGCACAACTAGAATTTTCTCTAAACAAATGATTTAAAATTCATTAAAAATTAATCCTCAAATTCAATCAAATGAATCATCTTTGAAAAATACAGCTACTTTAATAATGTCCGAAATCAAGTATAACCAAATCAAAATGCACGAAAATGCCTTTAACTGTGCCGTTTCCACAATCCAAACCCTTAATTCTTTGGGATAAATATCGGAAGGCCCTAATTCGGCCGATAGAAACATGAAAAGCAGCAGCAATAAATGCACAATTGATAGTTTCTCGAAGGTAGAAAAAGCTAAAAATATGGCTCCCACAGCTATGATATAGGTAGCCGATTCTGCCATGTGATTGAAAACAACCATCCAAATTAAAAATGTTGCAGCATAAATAATCCTCGATTTGTCTGTCCAATTTTTGACTAATAATACAGGCAACAGTTGAACAATAAATCCAAATAAAACGACAATATTTTTTGAAGGATAAAAACTAAACCATTGATTTAACCATCCTGCAAATGAATATTTGACGAATTGAGATCCATCATTTTTTAATAAATTAAAATATGAATGATATAATTTTATCAAATATGAAAGATCTACAATAAGTAAGGGCATTAACAACAGTAAAAAACTAAAGATTATTCCATTAATTGCCGCTTTTTTTAATTGATTGGGATAAATCAAAAAGATGGCAAAGAAAAACACCCCAAAAAGCTTGATAAAGGCTGTTAATAAAATAAAAACAACCGCTTTTCGGGTTTCATTTTTCTGAATCGCGGAAAATGCAAAAAGTAAAAGTCCCAATATCAAACCATTGCTTTGACTATTCAAAATGGTGGTAAAGAATTCAGGCAATAGCAAAAGGGTAAAAATTGTTTTTAGTCGTTGATTCAATCCAAATATTTGATGAATTGCAAACAACGGCAACATTACATTTAAGAGATTCCACAACAAAAGTCCCAAATAGTTCGGCAAAACTGCAATGATTCCAAAAATCAAAGAAAAAGTAGGGGTATATTTAAATAAATCATATTGTTCATGAGGAAAAGATTGATACAAATCGGCTCCACTGATCAAATGAAAAAATGAATTTTTAAAAATAATAAAGTTGTTGTATTGGGAAACAAGACAATGAATATCGGCTATTTTAGATGATGGAAGAAAATAATTTCTATTTGTTGCAAACAAGGCAACCAACAAATATAAAAATGGCAATAGCCAGTATGAATATTTCTGAAATTTCGCCATAGTTAAAGTATATTATTTCATTAAAAAAGGGGGCATAAGCCCCCTTTCAAAGTTAATAGATTTTACTAAAATAGTTTATTTAATTCTTCTACCGTTTTGGAATTTCACAACAAATGCATCAGAGTAACCTAGATTTCTGATTTTCTCTTTTTGAATTTGCGCTTCGTCTTCAGTTGCATAACCATTAGATGTAGTGTATTTGTAATATCCACCATCTCGGTATTCGAATACATCAGACAATCCTTTATCTGCAAAAGTTTTGGCACTTATCTTGTTTTTCGACATTAAAAATTGCACTCTGAACTCAACGTTACTGTTTGAATAAGAAGGCGATTGAGATTGGTTATTTTGAATATCGGCATCAACATCAACAGTTTCAGATCTTTGCACAGAAGGTTTACTCGCAGGACTTTCATATTTTTTTGGAGCATCATTATTCTTACAAACAGGAGCTTCAACTTTGTCTGGAATACCGTCTTCATCGCTATCGGTATCTAAGTAATCTGGCTTACCATCAGAATCCGTATCTTTAGTACCTTCAACAGAATCTGGAATGTCATCATTGTCTGAATCTTTATCGATGAAATTAGGTTTTCCATCTCTGTCAGTATCTTTTACACCCTCTTCTCTATCAGAAATTCCGTCATTATCTGAATCTTTATCCAAGTAATTTGGACTACCATCTTTATCTGTATCAATATTTTTCTCAATTTTATCAGAAATTCCATCGTCGTCAGAATCCAAATCAAGATAATTAGGATTACCATCTTTATCAAAATCTTTTACACCTTCATCTTCATCATTGATACCATCGTTATCCGAATCTTTATCAACCATATTAGGTTTTCCATCTTTATCAAAATCAACTGATTTTTCGATTGCATCGGCAATACCATCATTGTCTGAATCTTTATCGATACAATTTGGCAAACCGTCTTTATCGGCATCACCATGTCCTTCAGCAGCGTCAGGAATACCGTCATTGTCTGAATCTTGGTCTAGATAGTCAGGAATTTTATCACCATCGGCGTCACCACAAGTAATTGGACCAGCATTTAAATCGCCTTGATTCTTAGGATCAGAGCCATTTGCAGCATTTTGCCCACCTTTATCGTTATTATCGCTATTCTCACCGTTAGAGCCTCCTTGATTATCAGCATTATTTTGATCTTCAGCAGTTAAAATTGGATCTTCTTCCACCGTTGATTCACCACAAGGAACAATATTACTTACTCTATATTCAGTTCTTCGATTTTTTTGGTGTTCGGCATCCGAACAATTCACACCATTTTTGCAGCGATTTCTGAGCTTTGTTTCACCATAACCTTTGAATGTTAAACGAGATTTTGAAACACCTCTCATTACAAGATAATCGTAAACCGCTTGAGCTCTATTTTTAGAAAGTGTAAGATTGGCATCATCTCCGCCTTTTGAATCTGTATGTGAGCCCAATTCAACGGACAAACCTTTGTTATCTTGTAAAACAATTGCAACACGGTCTAATTCTCTTTTACTTTCAAAAGATAAATTAAATTTATTGGATTCATAATATATTGGTTTTACATCAAAAAGTTCACCCAATTCATCTCCAATTTTGTATTTTTCGATATACAAATCCAATGTTTTCTGACCCGCACTATTCACAGCAAATTTGCTTGATGAAGCATATCTATATCCACAAGGATGTGAAGCCAACTGAACTTTCGCACTTTTTGAAATTCCGCCAAATAAAAACTTTCCATCGGCATCTGTTGTTGCTTGGATTGCTTTATCATCGTCATCTAAATTATCGAGTGCAATGCTAGCACCGGGGATCGGCAATTTAGTATCTTTATCGAACACAGAAACCAATACTTCATTCACTGAAGGTTCAGTTGAATCCTTATCCTCTGTCCATCTAAAGAAATATAAATTATCATTATATTTTGGAGAAGTAGAACCAGAAGAAGATCTATTCGAAGCAATAGTACCCCATTTATCGTGAAACAAAGCGGCAAAATCATCTAAATTCGAGTTCACAGGTTTACCAAGGTTAATTACCAAACCGGAGTTCTTATCTAATGTAAATACATCCAATCCACCGAAGCCCAAATGTCCCTCAGAAGAAAAATAAAGATCTCCAGAATCAGAAAAGCGAGGGAAATTATCTCTTAGCACGGTGTTCACTTTTGGACCCATATTCACAGCTTCACCAATTTTGATTCCATTGGCATCGTTTTGAATGATTGGAGCCTCATAAAGGTCAGATTTACCATAACCACCAGGCATATCGGAAACAAAAACAACGCGAGAACCATCGGGAGAAACGACTAAATCGGCAACTGAAAAATCAAGATTATTCAGTTGAAAAGGTATTTCTGTCCACTTTTTAGTAAATATATTTTGCTTCATTGCAAAAATCTGAAGCACTTTTTCCTTGTCTTTATTGGCCTTTTCAGCATTTCGGGTAACATAAATAAAACCAGTTTTTGCATCATAACAACTTACATGTTGATTCAGAGCTCTTTTAGTATTAGAAAGTTCTTCAGAACGGTTGTAAGTACTATCGTTGTATTTGGCTTTATAAATTGAATAATAAGGTTGTTCAAACCATGCAGAAAGAACTTTTCTCAAGCCTTTTTCAGAGTGCGTGGTATAATAACAATTTTCTTTATCATCAATCACGATGCCGTATTCTGCGGCTGAAGAAGCACCGGGAAAGGGTTTTAAAGAGTAATTAGAATTGAAATCAAAATCTTGCCAATAGTCGGAACGTTTTTCTTTGTTTTCGGTATAGAATTGGTCTGTTAATTCATCAAACAAAGGCTTTCCTGCATAATCTGAACTTGATTTAACAGACAAAATAATACTGTCTGACAAGCCATAAAGTTCTAATTTACGTGCCACGAGAGCATAATTCAATTTGTCAACGGCATCTACTTGAGATGAATATTTTTCTAACAATTCACCATAAGCTTCGAAAGCTTTGTCATTCATTTCAGATTGAGCGAATGAATATGCTAGAGCACGCTGGCTAATGTAATCTTGTTTTTTGGCTACAGTTTTATTTCCATTTTCTTTGATAATTTGGAAATAACGCTGTTGTTTAATTTTTTGAACTTCTTTTGATTGCGCAAAAATGTTGCCTGCTAAAAAGACACTTGTGAAATACAAGAATGCTTTTAAGCTATTATTTAAAACTTTCATTGATTTTCTGATTAATAGATTAGAAATAACGTGGAACTCTCACTCGGTTACTCGAAACATAAGGTAGCATATATTGAATACCAAATTCATGAGAACCTTGAATATATGTGTTTAAAGGAGCCAATTTACTGTCGTAAGCATATACAATTGTGAAAGAGGGACTCACTTGAGCCATTGCCATAATACCCACATCACCTTCTGTTCTGTAGAATGCACCTATTGAATAATTATCTTTATAGATGGCATGTAAATTAAAATCCGCTTGAATTGGCATACCACCCATTGCAACCTTCACTTGGGTGGTCGGTTTTAATTTGATGTCGTCATTAACATCAACTACCATTCCCGCAGTAAGATAGTATTGTGTAGTGGCTGCATATTCAATGTTCGTATTGTTTTTCTGGTTTGCCGGAACAAAAACCATTCTTGGAGCCGATAATCCAACAAAATACTTTTCTGAATACAAATATGCACCGAAACCAATCATTGGTGCATTGAGATTATAATCATTGTTATTAAAGGCAACATCAACAGGTTGATCTATTTGTAACTTCGACAATGAAAAATTATAATTATACAATCCCAGTCTCAAACCAACAGCCAATCTAAAATCTTCTGAGATTTTTTTATTGTATGCCACACTTCCTGCTATCTGGGTCTCAGAAATAGGACTAGCTTTTACAAACTTACCGATTTGACCTGTTTGAACATTCAAACCAGCTGCAAAATCACCAATAACAGGCGCATGTACGCCTAAGTTATAGTAGGTAGGTGAGCCAGGTAGGCTAACCCATTGTTTTCTGTAAAGAGAGTTCGCAACAAGGGTTCTTTTTGAACCGGCATATGCTGGATTCAAAGCCAACGAATTGTAATCATAATGAGAATACATTTGTTCTTGTTGTGCTTTCAATGAATTGTTAAATGTAACAAAACTGATAGCAATCAAGAAGCTATATTTTATATATGTTTTCATTTTGTTTAATTATTAGGTTAATTATGGTTTGATATAAATGTTACCAGTAAATGGTTGTTCGTTTAATCCATTAGGTTTGAACACAAAGAAATAGATTCCTTCTGGCAGAGTGCTACCAAGACTAGGGTTGATGCCTTTATTTGTTCCATCCCAATTATTTTTGTATCCTTCTCCAGACTCATATACAACTTGTCCATTTCTATTAAATACAATCAATTCTGCTTTAGGGAAATTTTTCAATCCTTTGATAATTAACAAATCGTTGTCGCTATCACCATTAGGAGAGAAACCTTCAGGAATGGTAATATCAGCATCTAAATAATCTGGCTTACTATCATTGTCTTTATCAGCAGTGGTTTCATCTTTATCTAAAAGCTCGTCGCCATCAGAATCAGTATCTACATAGTTGTATTTACCATCGGCATCTTTATCTTTTTGAGTAGCCGACCATTCTGTATTATCAGAAATTCCATCATCGTCTGCGTCAAGATCTCTGTAATCAGGTTCAGAATCGCCATCAGTATTTACAGGGTTGGTTGGATCGGTTCCGGCTTCAATTTTGTCATCAATTCCATCTTTGTCGCTATCAGTTTCGCGGAAATCGTATACCCCATCGCTATCAAAATCGGCTGGATTATTTGCATTTGCACCAGCTTCAACTGCATCAGGTATGGTATCCTCATCAGAATCCAAATCAATATAATCAGGTTTGGCATCACCATCTGTATCTACTGGTGATTTCGGATTAGAACCAGCCTCTAAATTATCTGGAATTAAATCGCCATCTGAGTCCGTATCAAGATAGTTTGGATCCGCACCACCATCGGTATTTAGAGGATTATTTGGATCCACACCAGCTTCAACTGCATCAGGTATTGAATCATTATCAGAATCTCTATCCAAATAGTTTGGCATTCCATCTAGGTCTTTATCAGCAGATAATTCAATTGCATCTGGGATTAAATCACCATCAGAATCTTTATCTCTCCAATCTCCAATATTATCACCATCAGAATCAACCGGTTTAACATCAAATGCATCCTTGTAAACGTTTGAACCATCGGCAAATTCTAAAATTCCATCACCATCAGCATCAATGCCATCTATGATACCATCGTTATTGGCGTCGGTGTAATTTTGCTTACTTTCATATGCATCAAACAATCCATCATCATCAGCATCTAAATCTAAATAATCAGGATTACCTGTCAAATCTGTGTTAGCAGGATTTGAAATAAAGATTGCAGGATTATCTTTTACACCATCACCATTTGCGTCAATAACATCAGCTTCAATTACATCGTTTATACCATCATTGTCAGAGTCTAAATCCAAATGATTCGGTCTACCATCGCCATCAAAATCTTGGAAAGTTTTGTTGCTGTCATTTTCAACAATATCTAGGATACCGTCGTTATCAGAGTCAACATCCGCATAATCCATTGTGCCATCTGAATCTGTATCTAAATTCTTTTCTATATAGTCAGGAATTGAATCATTGTCTGTATCACCAATCAACACGGTTACTTGCACTGTTTTAACAACTGTATTTCCAGATAAATCAGTTATAGTTACATTCACATTGTTAATTCCATAATCAGAAACAGCAAAAACATTTTTACTCAATACAATTGTATCTGTACCGCAGTTGTCGTTATAATTAACCACAACCATATTTTCTTTCAAATAAGCAAATCCAGACGTATCAACTAAAATTGTGGTGTTTTGAACTGTAATTGTTGGAGAAATTGTATCAAGAACAGTAACAGTTGCTGTTTTAGTTTTAGAATTGTTGTTGATGTCAACTACGGTCATTGTTACTGTATTTGCTCCGGTATTGGTGCAATCAAAGTTGTATTTATCGAGAAAAATAGTGTCAATCCCACAGTTATCAAAAGATCCGTTATTGATATCTGAGGTTTTAATAGACACTTGACCTGCATTGTCTAAATAAACGGTAATATCATTTGTTAACAAAGTTGGCAAAATTGGATCAGCATGCACCAAATTAACCAAAACTGAATCATTACAACCATTTGCATCGGTTGTATAAACTTCATACACTTTATCTGGGAGGTTATTTACGGGGCTAGTAGCAGGTGTTTTATCAACTTGATGTGTGTAAGGGGCAGTTCCACCCAAGCCATTAAATGTTAGAGTACCTTCACCATCACAAATTGAAACAGATGCAATATTTGTTGTGAGTAAAATTGGTTCAGAAACATTGATCGTATCGGTGAGAACGCAACCATTATCATCTGTTATTGTGTAAGTATATTCATCAGCAGGAATCTTATTCAAATCCTCATTTGAACTCGTGTAACCTTTTATTGATGACCAATCATAAACATAATTAGCAGCAACAGTGCCACCCATAACGGTAATATCAATGGCACCATTCAATTCGTTTTTACATTTGACTTCTGTTCTTGTAAAGCCAAGAGCCATAGCAGTAGGCTCAGTAACGGTAATTGTATTTGAAATCTGACAATTGTTATCATCTGTTACCACAATATCATAATCGCCAGCCAATAAAGCAGTAATATCTTCAGATGTTGAAGAGAATGTATTTGGACCTGTCCATGCAAATGTATATGGAGTTGTTCCACCTGTAACACTGAGGTCAATGGCCCCATCAGCATTTCCATTACAAAGAACTTTAGTAACAGTATTGGTCAAAGCCAAAGCTGCTGGTTCAGTAATTGTGTAAGAACCTGTTTTTGTACAACCATTATCGTCTGTAACTGTCACAGCATAATTACCAGCACCCACAGCGGTTAAATCTTCAAGCGTTGTTGAATTGTCCCAAGCATAAGTATAAGAACCTGCAACAGTTCCGCCAGAAACGGTTAAATCGATGGCTCCATCAAGCAATCCGTTACATGAAACATTGGTAATAGCATCTGCAATTGAGATAGCGGTAGGTTCAGTTAACGTAGCAGAACCAGTTGAAGTACATCCATTTGCATCGGTAACGGTTACATCATATTTTCCGGCTACCAATCCAGAGATATCCTCTGTTGAATTTGAATACGAAGATGGACCTGTCCATGATTTGGTATAATTCGCAACACCCCCAGAGATTGTTAAATCAATAGAGCCAGTTGAAGCACCATTACACAATAGATTCACTTGTGAAGTAGACAATGAAAGTGCAGTAGGTTCAGAAAGTACAATGGTAGCATTTGCAGAACATGAATTAGCATCAGTTACTGTTAGGGTATAAGAGCCAGCTGCGAGTGATGAAATATCTTCTGTATTGTTTGAATAAGAAGAAGGTCCAGACCAAGAGAATGTAAGTGGTGCTGTGCCACCAGTTGTGGTTACGTCGATTGAACCCGTTGATGCACCATTACATAAGATATCAACTTTTGTAGAGTTAATTGCAATTGCCGCAGGTTCAGTTACGGAAATTGTTTTATTTGCTGTACAAGATTTAGCGTCTGTAACAACAACAGAGTAAGAACCAGCAGTTAGTCCGGTTAAATCTTCGGTAGTTGCAGCCGGTGTCCATGAATAAGTGTATGTAGAAACACCACCAGAAACTGATAAGTCAATGGCCCCATTTGAACCACCGTTACATGAAACATTGGTAACAGACTCAGACAAAGAGATTGCTGCATGTTCAGAGATTAATACGGTGTCGGTACCAGTACAATTATTTAAATCGGTTACGGTGATCGTGTATTCTCCTGCTTTAATTCCTGAAATATTTTGAGTTGATGCTGAATATGAAGATGGGCCCGTCCAAGCGTACGATATGTAAGTAGGAGAACCAACGGGACTTCCACCGGCGGGTGTAATGCTTACAGCTCCGGTAGAGGCGCCATTACAGTCAACATTTGTTCTTGTTTTAGAAATGGTAATTGCACTTGGTTCCTGCACTGTTGCTTGACCTGTTTTAGAACAACCATTTGCATCCGTTACAGTGTAATCATAAGTACCAGCCGCTAAGCCTGTTATATTAGAGTTTGAATTGGAATACCCACTCACAGCCCCAGTACCTGTCCATTGGTATGTGTATGGTGAAGTGCTTCCAGATACAGGATTTAACGACAATTTTCCATCTGTTAGCCCAAAACAGGTAATATTGGTTGTATTCAGCACTGCTGAAATAGGTGTTGGTTGAGTGATGTTTGTATTTACTGTAGTTTCACACCCAACATTATCTTTTATGGTTACTGTATATGAACCCTGTGTTAATGAACTAAAAGAGTTAGAAGGTTGAAAAGATCCTGAATTTAATTTAAATTCATAGGGCGAAACACCTCCAGCAGCTACGACAGAAAATGAACCATTTGAACCACCGTTACATGTTACATCAATTTGTGAAGTAATAGCTTTTGAAATTACCGTATTCTGAAAAACAGTAACATTCTGCGACTTGATACAAGAATTTGCGTCAGTTATTTCAAACAAATAGGTACCAGCAGTCATTCCATTAAATGTGTTCGATGTTTGCCAAGGTCCGCTTGAAACTCTGTATTGATATCCCACAGGTGATGTAAATAATTCTCCTCCTTCTCCTTTTAATACAACTTGTCCATCAGAACCATTATAACAGGTTACTGTTGTTTGACTAGTTACTGAAAAAGATAATTCTCTCAGATATATTATTTCATTATACAATAAAGTACCATTATTGTGATATACTTTTAGCCTATAATTTTGACTGCTTAATCCAGTAAAGCTATGAGTTGAACTCGCAGATGAAATTAATGACGAGTGTAAAGTATTAGCCACTAAATCATAAATTTCATAACTGTAAGAAGGTGAACCACCTGCTATAGTTATGTTTACAGAACCATTACTTACAGAACAACTAGGGTTTGTTGTATCCACAGTTACAGCCTGCCCCGAAACAATCCCGTGTAGTGTTAAGAAAAACAGCATGAGCCATGCTTCCCTCTTTCTTTTTGTGAGCCAATTAAATTGACTAATTTTATTCATTATTTTCATATTAAATGATGGTATTCAACGATTATATTTTACCTAAATCTTATTACTTATTCACAATAAATTCACAACGAATTTACTGATACCTTCAGTATATTCAAAGTTTATTTTTTACCCCGTGCAATTTTATGGACGTTTTTTTTTGCATTTTTCGCCAAAATACCAAAATTAAAGTATCCAAATTTTCCTCTTTACTATCTTGTCAACCTTGCCACAAAAACAATACCAAAGAAATGATATCGCCCTAAAATCAATCTCTTTTTTGGTGAATGTACCCCAAGATTGATTCTACAATTCATCATCCTTTACCCCAAAGCTAAAATTGCTTATTTTCGCCCCATCGCTTTCGATATACGGAAATAAAAAATGACAAACCCATTACAACTGATCATCCGCAATTCCATCATACTCTCTGAACTCTCACTCAATCAGCACCGGGCTATCAAAGATCTAGAAAATAATTTCGAGAAAACTTTTTTACTATCCCAACTGCCTCAGCAAACTATTGCCTCCATCACACTCGCTGTTTGTTACAATCAGAAAAACCTTAAACTTCTCAATCTACTTAGAAGTCAATTTATAGATCCAAATCTTTCCTCAATCCAACAATCTGAAATTATTGCCATTGCAGCAACAATGAACATGAATAATAACCTCTATTCATTCAAACATACCATCCATCATTCTCCTTATTTGGATATGCCATCTACACTCAATATGAGTCATTTTGTTCACCCTGCTGTTGGCAAAACCATCCTGGAAATCGTTGCATTGAATATTTCTAACCTCAATCACTGTATTCCGTGCACCCAGCATCATGAAGAAAAATGTTTAAAACTCGGAATTCAAACGGATACAATTTATCAAAGCATCCAGCTTTCTTCTTTTGTTAAAAGCCTTTGCATTTTTGATTATTCAAACGAGTAAATCGGCCATAGCGGCCAAAAAAACAATCACAGCATTGCTACTGAAATTTACAAAATCGTTGGTGACAAAAGAAAATCCCTTCACCAATTCACCCGATTTCTGATCCCTTAACTTACCTTTATGCAAATATTTTGCCTGGAATAACATTCCAAACACGCTATCCAACACCGAACCCATTATCCCCCAAAATAAAATGAACCCGAATTGATGCATGTCGAAGCACGCAATAACGCATGCTCCTACAATTGCACCCATAAATCCCGCCAACGAAACCCCACCGGAAATTCCTTTTTCCATTGGTTTCAAAGTGAGCACATGAACCGTTTTTTTTCCAAATTTCATCCCTATTTCACTACTCAATGTATCAGAGCAAGCTACCGCCACAGATACCAAAATTAGAAAATTTAAACTATTTGTAACAACTCCAACCCCGCTTAAAATCAACAAAATCATCACCACACCAGCATTTGCTAAAACCTGAAATGCATCTCTCGCTCGATTGTGTTTTTCATCTGTGTTAACACTCTTATTTAACTTACCAGCCAACGTTCCAACTACAAAGAACAGTATCAAAGGCCATAGTGAAACTTCACATAAAAAGACAAATATTGCCAAATGGATCGCAAAAACGATTCCTGAAATCGACAACCATTTTAATTTAAAAACCGCAAGAACTCCGATCATTCCAATCATTAAAAATGGCCAATTTTTTACTAAAATATCGGCTGTGTCAATCTCAAGATTCTTAAAAAATAAGATCAAAAAAAACGATACCAAGGGTATAAATAAATTATCACTTCCCCGTCCGCTTAGTAGCTCCACACTTCCAATAGCAATTGATATATAACTTAAAAACAATATGTTACTTGATATCCTGAATTGAAAAAGGACGATAAATGTGATCAAAACAAACACAAAAAAACCAACGAGTGTTTTTTGATCAACGCCCCAATGAATCATATTCCAATGACGTTTATTATATGATTGAGAAAGCGCGTTTGAGGCAAATATACTTGGCAACACGTTTTGAGAAATTCGACCAATAACAGCGGAAAAACCATCGGCAAGCGCTAAAATTAGAAGTGAAATGGAAATATCAGATTTTAAATTTGGAAACAAGGTCAAGAGTAAAATCGTTGGTGGCAAGAAATAGATGATTCCCCAACTCCGACGTCCCTCCGTTTTAAAAAAGCCTTTGAAAACTGCAAAAATGAGAATCATTTCCGCAAAACACAAGAATATGATAAAATCCGAAACTACAATAGGATGTAAAATATAAATGGCATATGCCAACAATGATATGACAGTAATATGCAAAAATTTGCGACTGTAAAACAACATTGAAGGGATTATTTTAGACCAAAGCACGCTCAATCCAATGAATATAAAGGCTAAAACAAAAAGCCAAAAGAACGGTTGAGTTAAAAACATGATCAAAATTTTAACAAAAATGAACCATATTTGTTAAAGTATTTCTATAGAATTTGAAAAAGATTATTAGTATCTGGAAATTTAGTCGGCCGCATACCATCATTGGAACAACGGTAAGCATCATTACGCTTTATTTACTGAGCAGCAAGATTGGAAATCAATCTTTGGGAATTGTTCCTTTGGATTTAATTTTTACGTTAATCAGCTGTCTTGGCTGCAACATTTTCATTACGGGTTTAAATCAAATTTACGACATTGAAATTGACCGACTAAACAAACCAAATTTACCGCTGGTAAGTGGTGATTTGAGCATGGCTGAAGCGAAAAAAATTGTGACATTGTCGCTTATGATTTCCTTGTTGTTTGCTTTTTTTCAAAGTATTTATTTGGGGGGACTGATCAGCCTAATTGCTTTTATTGGGGCAGTATATACCATGCCTCCTATACGGTTGAAGAGATTTCATTTGTGGGCTGCAATATCAATATCAATTGTAAGAGGACCACTTGTTAACTTAGGAATATTTTGTCATTTTTACATGGTTAGGTTTGGACTACCGATTCAACTGAATGCAGACATTCTACTTTTAACAGCGTTCATTACCGTATTTAGCATAGGCATCGCTTGGTTCAAAGACATACCCGATGTAGAGGGAGATGAAAAGAATAACATCCAAACATTATCGGTAAAATACAGTAAACAAAAGGCACTCACGGGCGGATTGCTGTTGGTTGGGTTGGTATATATTTTGAGCATTTTCATTGCGTTTTATCCATTACTATCGCAATGGTTGGGAATTGATTATGTGTTTTCTTTAAAAAGCAATCATTTTCTATTTGGATTATACCATATATTGGCCTTTGGTTTCTTTGTTTATTCAGGTATAAAAGTCAATATTCACAACCAAACTGAAATTAAAAAATTCTACATGACCTATTGGATTTTGTTTTTCCTTGAGTATTTGGCATTTGCATTTTTGTAAGAACATTTATCAACATTGATAGGATTATTGATAGAGAGGTCTAACTTTGCATAATTTTTGCAAACATGCCAAAAGACAACTCAATCAAACACGTTCTCATTATTGGCAGTGGCCCTATTGTGATAGGTCAAGCCTGCGAATTCGATTATGCTGGCTCACAAGCCGCACGAAGCTTAAGAGAAGAAGGTATCACTGTATCGTTAATTAATAGCAATCCTGCTACCATTATGACCGACAAAATAAACGCAGATCACGTTTATTTGTTGCCATTAACGGTTCAGAGTATTGAACAAATTCTTCAAGAGCAAGATATAGACGCTGTATTGCCAACTATGGGTGGACAAACCGCATTAAATCTTGCAAAAGAAGCCGAAGAAATTGGGCTTTGGGAGAAGTACAACTGTAGAATCATCGGTGTAAACATTGCGGCAATAGACAAAATGGAAGACCGCGAAAAGTTCCGCCAACTCATGGTTGAATTAGGTGTAGGAGTAGCTCCAAGCCAAGTGGCCAATAGCTTTTTAGAAGGAAAAGAAATTGCGCAAAGAATTGGCTTTCCTCTTGTCATTCGCCCATCATATACACTTGGAGGTACGGGTGGAAGCTTCGTTCACAAGAAAGAAGATTTCGACCGAGCACTGCAAAGAGGATTAGAAGCGAGTCCGGTACATGAAGTTCTCGTTGAAAAAGCCGTTTTAGGTTGGAAAGAGTATGAATTAGAATTGCTCCGCGATTCCAAAGATGATATTGCCATTATTTGTACCATCGAGAATTTTGACCCAATGGGAATTCATACTGGCGATAGTATCACAGTTGCTCCAGCAATGACATTGAGCGACACCACCTTCCAAAGAATGAGGGACATGTCGTTCAAAATGATGCGTTCGATGGGAGTATTTGCCGGTGGATGCAATGTTCAGTTTTCTGTCAATCCAGAAAATGAAGACATCATTGCAATTGAAATCAATCCCCGTGTAAGTAGAAGTTCAGCATTGGCTTCTAAAGCTACGGGTTATCCAATTGCCAAAATCGCAGCTAAATTGGCTATCGGGTATTATTTGGATGAATTAAAAAACCCTGTTACCAAAACTACCAGTGCATTTTTTGAACCTGCAATTGATTATGTAATTGTGAAAATTCCTCGTTGGAACTTCGACAAATTCCATGGTTCAGACAAGACCTTAGGGTTACAAATGAAGAGTGTGGGTGAAGTTATGGCCATTGGAAGAAGCTTCCAAGAAGCCCTGCAAAAGGCTTGTCAGAGCTTAGAAATCGGCCGACACGGCTTAGGTGCAGACGGTAAAAGCAGCAGAAACCTTGAAGAATTGGTTCACGGCTTGGAACATGCCAGCTGGAACCGTGTTTTCCAAGTAAAAGACGCTCTTTCCCTTGGAGTTCCAATCTCCTCTGTGCAAAAAATCACCAGAATTGACCGTTGGTTCCTTGAACAAATTGCCGATTTAGTGAAAACTGAAACAGAAATTCGCCGCTATAACATCGACAATATTGCTGAATCTCTTTTGAGAACTGCAAAAGAAAAAGGATTTTCCGACGAACAAATTGCTTGGCTTATGGGTGGAAATACCACTGCGGAACATGTCTACGAAAAACGTAAATCTTATGGAATTAAAAGGGTTTACAAAATGGTTGATACTTGTAGCGCCGAATTCCCAAGTCCTACCAATTACTTTTACTCAACTTTTGAAAAAGAAAACGAAAGTGTTTTCTCCGACAAAAAGAAAGTCTTTGTTTTAGGAAGTGGTCCCAACCGAATTGGACAAGGCATTGAATTCGATTATTCTTGTGTTCACGGTATATTGGCAGCCCGCGAAGCAGGTTATGAAGCCATCATGATTAACTGTAATCCTGAAACGGTAAGTACAGATTTTGACATGGCAGATAAGTTGTATTTCGAACCAATTTATTGGGAACATTTATGGGAACTCATTGAAAATGAGAAACCTGAAGGTGTTGTAGTACAATTAGGCGGTCAAACAGCATTGAAACTTGCTGAAAAACTTCACGAAAAAGGAATCAAAATTATTGGTACTTCTTTTGACAATATGGACATTGCTGAAGACAGAGGTCGCTTCAGTGATTTGCTCGCTGAATTGAACATTCCTTATCCTAAATATGGTGTGGCTTTAGACGCTGAGGAAGCGATTAAAATTGCGAACCAAGTAGGTTACCCTGTGCTTGTTAGACCGAGTTATGTTCTTGGGGGACAAGGGATGGTGATTGTAATCAACGATGAAGATTTAGAAAAGGCCGTAGTAAAATTATTGGGTGATTTACCTGGCAACAGGGTACTCATTGATCACTTCTTAGACAGAGCTGAGGAAGCAGAATCTGACTGTATTTGCGACGGTGAAAATGTACATATCATTGGAATGATGGAACACATTGAACCTGCTGGAATTCACAGTGGCGACAGTAGTGCAGTACTTCCTCCTTTTAATTTGAGTGATAAAGTTCTTTCACAAATGGAAGAATACACCACAAAAATTGCCAAAGCATTAAATGTTAAGGGCTTACTTAATATTCAGTTTGCAATCAAAGGGGAAGATGTTTATGTGATTGAAGCAAATCCGAGAGCTTCTAGAACCGTACCTTTCATTTGTAAAGCATATGATGTTCCTTATGTAAACATGGCCATGAAAGTGATGTTGGGAGTAAATAAAATTACCGACTTTACCATTCCAAACCGACCAGCTGGTTGGGCAATTAAACAACCTGTATTTAGTTTCGATAAATTCCCTAACGTAAACCGCGAATTAGGTCCAGAAATGAAAAGTACAGGAGAAGCTATTCTCTTTATCAAAGATCTTAAAGATCCTGTATTCAGAGAGCTTTACAAGCAAAAAAGCATGTATTTATCATATTAAATCCATTTTAAATTCATAAAAGCCCCTGAAAATAGGGGCTTTTTCGTTTTATATACAATTGCCTCCTTCTATTTTCCATAAAATTGTAACATATGTGTCGTATGATTCGTTTAATATATAAGTTTAACAAAAATCTACTTTTTAAATTATGAAAAAATTATGCTTCATCATGGCGTTAAGTTTGGCTGGAATGGCAAACGCGCAAACCGACAAAAACAACAAGCTCAGCATTGAGCAAAAAGCTGATAAACAAACTGAAAGAATGAAAAAATCTCTCAACCTTACCGACGCACAAGTCCCATTGGTTAGGGATGCAAATTTGAAGGCAATTCAAGAAAAAGAAAACCTTAAAATTGAAGTTCAAAACAGAAAAAAGGCTATTCACGACAATCACAAAAATCAATTGCAGGGCATTTTGACTGCAGAACAAATGAAAAAAGCGGACGCAATGATGAAAAAGAGGGAAAAGAAGATGAAACGCAAGCACAAAGATGAATAAAGAAAGGCCGCATTTAGCGGCCTTTTTCATATTAAGATTGTGGTGGAGGTGGTGGAGTTCCTCCAGAATTTCCGTTTCCTCCATCTTGATTTCGTGGACCTCTATTTTTGTTGTAAGGCTTGCGATTTTTATTTTGATTGCGCGGCTGATTGTTATTTGAACCTTGATTTTCTCCTAAAGGCTTTGGAGCACCTTCAACGGAACGGTTTTGGTTGTTTTGCGACGAGTTGTTGTTTGGACGATTTTGGTTCTGACCCTGATTGTTTGGTTTATTTTTATCAAATCCTGGTCTATTGTTCCTGTTTTGATTGTTATTTGGACCACCGTCTCTTCTATTCTGATTGTTTCTATTGCGATTGTTTCGATCTCTTGGCCCCTTGTTATTGTCGAGCTTTTTCAACCCTTCAAATTCATTGTCCTTCAAGAGCTCAGCATTGTCAATAAAATCATTGGCCTTTTCGTCGGCAATTACTTTTGCTAAAATTTCATTCGCAGGAGCAAGATCTGTTAATGCAGGAACTTGAATACCATTTTTATTGTTTTCCATGCACTCATTCACTTTTTCAACAGGCAAAGGAATCCAAGTTTGACTATCGTCATAAGAAAACCACATCAATTGTTTCAAAATATCAGTTTTTCTTGCAAAAGCAGTTCCAGATACCGTGTCTATTTTCACGATTTTAGCCTTTGGGAAGGCTTCTGTTGCTTCCAAATACATATCGAGCTCATAATTCAAGCAACACTTCAAACGACCGCATTGTCCGGCTAATTTTTCCATATTGATGCTTAAATTTTGAGAACGTGCGGCACCTGTGTTCACTTGTTTATAATCGGTTAACCAAGTAGAGCAGCAAAGTTCTCTGCCACAAACGCCTATTCCGCCCAATCTAGAAGCTTCCTCACGGTAACTGATATGGCGCATTTCAATTTTCACCTTGAACTCTTCGGCATAACGCTTAATCAATTCACGGAAATCAACCCTTGCCTCGGCAGTGTAAAAGAAAATTACTTTTCTGCCATCACCCTGAAACTCAATGTCTGAAATTTTCATTGCCAAATTCAGCTCAAAAGAAATGGTTCTCGCCTTCTCTAATGTTGCATTTTCTTTCGATTTTGCAACATCGTATTTTTCCATGTCCTTTTCGCCAGCAACCCTAAGAATCGGTAATAAATCCTCAGAATCTTCTCTGACCCTGTATTTTTTCAATTGCAATCTTACAATTTCGCCAGTGGCAGAAACAGTTCCAATGTCATAACCAAAACTACTTTCGCACACAACGTAATCGCCGGTGTATAAATCTAAATTGTGTGTATTCCTGAAGAACTCTTTGCGACTGCCTTTAAATCTAACTTCTACTATATCAAATGGTTTATAACCATCCGGAAGGTCCATGTCCTTAAACCAGTCATAGACATTTAACGCATTACAGCCGCTCGTTCCACAAGTTCCGTTGCTCTTACACCCCGAAGGTGCGCAACCGCCACTTTTTGTACCACATGATGAACAAGCCATATTTTTATATATTTTAAGATGTTGCCAAGCAACAATGTTTCAATTTTACAAAGTTAAGAATTGTGATTCGACAAATGTAGATTAATTCTCTTTTTCAGAGAAAACCCAAAGTTTTTGTCCCAAAAAATTGATAACCATTCCCATGATTGTTGCTCCTAAAACAGCCGCAATCTTATCCACTTTTACGCTGAAAATATGTGTGGATATTCGGGTAGAATTGGGGTAAACAAAGTTTGCCGCCAATTCAGTATCAGGTATCAAATGCAACAAGATTTCATTGGTTCCAACATTTGTTAATCCGCTGACCAAATACAACAACAAATATTTCGCCAAACGACCCTTATTGCTGTCTTTTTGACCCCATGTCCAATGCTTATTTAATTGATAATTCACATAAGTTGCAACAATGATTCCCAAACTTTTGGCTAAAGCAGTAGGTAAAAACTGACTCAACAAATAGTACACAGATATATCTATCAGAAAAGACAATCCCCCTACAATACCAAATTTAGTAATGGCGATATATGTTTTACTCGAAATCAAAACTCTCTTTTTTTAAATTTGTGAAAATGTATGTCCGTCAAAGGTACAATTGATTCCCAATTTTAACGCAATATTTTGTTGGTCGTGACCTGCAGGAAAATCAAAAATTATTGGAAACCCTTCATTTTCAAGATTTTCCAAAATAATTTCTTTGATATTTTTACCAAATGGAATTGTATGGTCTTTCATATCTATCATAGAACCAACAATTAAAGCCTTAATTCCTTTGAAAGTTCCAGCCATTTTAAGTGAACATATCATCCGATCCATATGATATAAATACTCATCTAAATCTTCGATAAACAGAACTTTCCCTTTATAATTTTTAGCAACAATGCCACTATGCGCAAACAAAAGCGACAAATTACCTCCAACCAACTGTCCCTCAAAAGAAGCATGGTTCATTATTTCGCAATTTCTTAATCCATAATAATTTGCATTGCCTGTTAATGCATTAAACAGATACCGTTGATTGAGTTCGTGGTGAGGATTTTCAAGGTTAAACTGCATCACCATAGGGCCATGTATTGAAGCCAAACCTTGATTTTGAAAGGTGAGATGCAGCGTTGTAATGTCTGAAAAGCCTATCCACCATTTTGGATTCGACAAAAAATCTATATCGGTAATTTTTTCTAACAGTTGGGTACACCCATAGCCACCTCTTGCACAGAAAACAGCTTTAACCTCAGTATTTTCTGCCGCCCACTTCAAATCTTGAGCCCTGTTTTCAGCAGTTCCTGAAAACTGATGATATTCACCGAACAAATTTGGTGAAAAAACCACATTCCATCCACAACTTTTGGCCCAGGTTTGAAATTTTTTTGTTTCCGGAAGTTTGATACTCCTCGCTGGCGCAACAATGGCAATTGTGTCTCCTGGTTGCAAGTACTTTGGGACAATCATTTTACAACCGGTATGAGCAAATTACTTTGAGAAATCACTGTTGTCATTTCGCTGTTGCGAGAATCGGAAGGATACTCAAAAATGGGAAATGTAATTTTTTGACCACTTTTTTCCAAATCGGTACAAACCGACTTCCATGTAGGTGAACCTTTTCCAAGTTCTGAATTAGCGGTAACCTTATGAAATTTGCCACCTTTTAATTTCCGAACGGTATAGGTTGTTCCTGATATTTCTTGGTTTACTGGAATTCCAACAAAAATTTCCATATCACCCTCAGTATTTGGAACTTCGTTGTAAACACACATCAATGCTCCTTTAATAATCAATTTATTTTGAGTGATGTATTGAATAAGCGATCCAGAAGTTTGAGACACCAACTGGGCCAAATCAGCATAATTTGCTGTAAATGATCGACCTAAAACTACCATATCAGGCTTTTCAGTTTGCTGCAAAACATAGTCTGTATTGGCCAAAATTAATCCTTCCTTTTTCATTGGCTGGGCTGTATCCCTTTCTGACTGTAACTCACTTTGATTTTGCGAATTAAAATCGAATAAATGTCCATTTTGGTGGTATAAAAACAACAAAATGGCGATCAACACAAGGATAAAAGCCGCAGCAACAACAAAAGGTTTTGAAAAACGGTTCATAATTTTTCGCTAAATTACATTGAAACGACGAATTTATGGTATTTTTGCATTGTGAAATTCTTAGCTGAAATCGAAATTCTCCCTAAAAAAGGGTTGCTAGACCCGCAAGGAAAAGCCGTTACACATAGCATGCCATCAATTGGATTAAACAATGTAAATGAAGTTTGCGTTGGTAAATTTATTACCATGGAAATTGAGGGAAGCACCGAGGCAGAAGCACTTTCAACTGCTGAAACAGCGAGCAAAAAGCTTTTGGCTAACCTTATCATGGAAAGTTATAACATTCGCATCAAAGCATTATGATTATTTACAACGTCACTTGTAACGTTGAAAAAAGCATGGCAGAAGAGTGGCTTCATTGGATGCGCACAGAGCACATTCCTGAAGTGATGGCAACTGGCTGCTTCACAGAACACAAAGTGCTAAAGCTTTACAACCCGGAACACGATGACGAAGGCATCAATTATGCCATTCAGTACACCACTGAAAGTTTCGAAACTTTAGAACATTACAGAAAAAATTTCGGTCCAGGATTACAAGCAAAAACATTGGCAAAATACGGCGACCAGGTTCTAGCTTACAGATCTGTACTCGAAATTATTGAATAAAATGTCGTTCAAAACCATCCATATTGAAGAGGCAATCCAACAAAAATTGTCGTTTCAATGGATTGATGTTCGAAGCGAATCTGAATATCAGAAGGCTCACATTCCTGGTGCTATCAACATTCCTTTGTTGTCTAACGAACACAGAGTTCTTATTGGAACATGCTACAAGCAACATGGCCGAGAAGCTGCGGTTGAATTGGGCCTCGAACTCATTGGTCCGAAAATGTTGGAATTGTTCCGAAAATACAAGCAAGCCGAAGTTGAAGGAAAAAAACTACTGTTTTATTGCTGGAGAGGTGGTCTTAGAAGTCAAATTAGCACAACTATTTATTCATGGGCTGGTCAAAAACCTACTCTTTTGGTTGGAGGTTATAAGTCTTTCAGAAGCTTCATTCACAGTCAATTTGAGAAACCCTTGAATTTGAAAGTCATTGGCGGATCAACGGGAAGTGGAAAAACTGAAATTTTGCATTTATTGCAAAAAAAAGGTGAACAAATCATTGATTTAGAAGGTTTGGCTTTACATAAAGGTAGTGCTTTTGGGGGACTTGGGTTTCCACCTCAACCGAGTACAGAAAGTTTTGAAAATTCGATCGGACTGATCATTTTCGGATTTGATTTGTCGAAAAAAATATTTGTAGAAAACGAAAGCAGGCTCACCGGACATTGCTTTTTACCGCTTGGGTTTTGGAATCAAATGCAATCGGCTCCTATCATAGAGGTTGAGGTTGACAAAGAAACGAGAATCAAGCGTTTGGTAAAGGAATATGCCCATTTTGATATTGAATTATTAAAAGAAAAAACAAACATCCTCCGAAAAAAACTTGGTGGGCAACATGCCAATGAAGCCATAGAACATCTTGAAAGTAAACGCTTTGAACTTTGGATCGATAAACTTTTGGTTTACTACGACAAAACTTACGGTTATAGTGTAGAAAAAAACACAGCGCGTTTAAAAACAATTGAATTCAATTGGAGGTTAGTTGATGAAAGCATAGACAAAATCACACAACTATAAAAGTTATTATAAAATGGAACTTAAAAATAAAATTGCTGTCATTACGGGCGCTAACAAAGGCATAGGACTTTGCTGCGCAGAGCAACTTTTGGCGGAAGGAGCCATCGTTTACGGAATTTGCAGAAGTGGATGCAGTTTACAACACGAAAACTATACTTGTTTAAAAGCCGATGTTCAACACTTTGAGCAGTTAGAGACGGTTTTTAATACAATTCTTACCAAACACGAAAAAATTGATATTTTAATTAACAACGCTGGTTTGGGATATTTTGGTTTTTGTGAAGAAATGCCTCTAGAACAATGGCATACAATGTTCAATACCAATGTAAATGGTTTGTTTTATGCAACCAAGCTTGCATTGCCTTCTATGAAGAAACAAGGCTTAGGACATATCATCAACATTTCATCGATAGCGGGATTAGAAGGGTACCCTCAAGTTTCGGGTTACAATGCTACAAAGTTTGCTGTAAGAGGATTTAGCGATGCCCTTTACAAAGAAGTAAGAGATTTCGGTGTTAAGGTAACCTGCGTTTACCCAGGTTCAGTAAAAACCGACTTTTTCAGACATTCCGAAAACATCAAAGCTCACGACAACATGCTCATGCCTGAAGATGTAGCTGGACAAATTGTGTATGCTTTGAAATCGCCGAACAATTTCCATCACGTTAACTTAGAAATTAGGCCATTAAAACCAAGAGGTTAAGTTTTTTAAATTATTAATCGTATTTTTGCACCACTTAATAAAAACCATCACATCATGAAAGTAGCCATCAATGGATTTGGACGTATTGGTCGTCACGCATTCAAATTTTTAATTGAAAAACCAGGTGTTGAAGTTGTTGCTATCAACGACTTAACCGACAACG
>JACCED012149266.1_pt1 | contig 26586 bp, 26 predicted proteins | sample 7455021 | NCBI WGS metagenome assembly JACCED01 (sample SAMN15323456, study PRJNA562643) | freshwater metagenome | isolation source: river surface water | place: USA:Blue River Watershed | collected 2017-08-19 | reverse complement strand
TCGTCGATTGCAGTCGCGGCCAGCCCGTACTGCTGCGCCCGGGCGTGATCACCCCGGCCGAGCTCGCTCAGGCCTGCGGCCAGCCCGTCCTGCGTCCCTCGGAGTTGCCCGACGCGGCCCCCCGCGCGTCGGGGACGTTGGAGGCGCACTACGCCCCCCGCGCCCGCGTCTTTTTGCGATCCCCGACGGCTTTGCACCAAGCACTCGCTGGCGGGCCGCCGGCGGGGCAACGTTGGGCGGTGTGGAGCACGCAGGCGCCAGAGGGCCGTCCCGCGGGGCTCGACTGGCAACCCTGGCCCAGCGTGCCGGCCGAGGCCGCGCGGGTCTTGTTTGCCCAATTACGGGCATTTGATGCCGCTGGTGCCGACGCCATCTGGATCGAAACCCCTCCGCCCGGTGAGGCCTGGGAAGGGGTTGGCGACCGTTTGCAACGTGCGGCGGCAAGTCACTGAAAGAGCCCCTGCGGGTTAAACTCCCCGTTCGGCGCCTTTTTGATGCCTTACGGAAACGGAACATGCGGACTCTACTCACTGCTTTGCTGCTTGGTGCAATGGCCATTCTGGCCGGTTGCGGTGCGTCCACCACGATTGATCCCATCAAGCCCCAGCGCATCGTGGCCTTTGGCGATGCCCTCTCCACCGTGGACGACCAAGGCCGCGCCTTGAACACCATGGGCTTGCCCGAATCCAATCTCTATTACTATGCCGGCAACTTCGCCAGTCAGATCGCGTTTCGCTACGGCATTCGCTTGAAGGCCGCCCCCACGAGCGGCAACGCCGTCGACTGGGCGCAGGTGACCAGCACAGGGGGGTACTCCTTTGCCGCGCCGGTGGCGGATTTGCGGGCCACGGCCGAACAAATCAATGCGTTCGTTGCCAATGGCAAGCCTGGGGCGAACGACATGTTCATCATCACGGCCGGGACGATGGACGTCTTCAATGCGGCGCTCAAAGGCGAAGTCGTGGCCAAGGCCGACATGCTGGCCTTGATTGAAGCCATGCGCCGCTTGGCCGATGCGGGCGCGACTCACCGCAACATCGTCTACCTCATGCCACCGCCAGTGGCGCGCTCGCCGCTGGTGCTGACCCTGAAAAAAGCCCAGCCCACCAACAGCTTTGTGCTGGCCGTGGAAAAAATGTATACCTACGCGGACCAACAAAACCCGGAGCGCGGTTGTAACAATGAGGTATTGCCCACGAGTTACGCGGGTCGTTGGGAGTTGTTGGTCTCGTGTGTGCAGTACTTCCCCCCGAGCTCGACCAAGCGCCCCCTGCTCAACATCAACCCCGAAGCCGTCTTCAACCTGATGACGGGCACCACCGACACGGGCATCTGTCCAGCGGGCAACTGCAATACATTCACCGCTTATGGCGTGAGCAACCCGAATATCCCGGTCTGTACCGACCGCCAAAAACTCTCGCAGCTGGTGGGGACCAACGGCTGGACACTCCAGCCGATTACCCGCACCGCCTGTGTCGTGACCAACGAGGCGGAGTTCGCGGCCACTGGCGTGACCCAAAAAGCCACCAGCGCCTACTTCAATTTCGAGTGGTCTTACAGCAACTCCCTCTATGCAGATGAGTTGTTCCTGACTTCGTTTGGCCACCGCCTCCTCAGTGACCAGGCGTTCAACCTGAACTTCCTCAACGCGGGCTGGCGTTAAATCCGCTGCCTCATTGCTCGGCGGTCCAGTCCACGACCGCATCGAGCACGGCGCGGCCCATTTGCGCCTGCGGGTGGTGTAACACCACCACCAAGATCCAGCGCTTGCCCTGCGCACCATCCACATAACCGGCGAGCCCCGCCACGTCGCGCAGGCTACCGGTTTTGAGGTGCGCTGCGGCTTGGGCTTTGCTGCGCTTGAGGGTACCGTCTTGCCCTGTCAAGGGCAATGAACTCGCGAGCTCGGGCATGAAGGGGCTGCGCCACACCCATTGCAACAAGCGCGCGAGGTCTTGCGCGGTGAGGCGCTCGTCACGGCTCAAGCCCGCCCCGTTGTCCACGATGGGCGGCTCGCCGCCAATGCGATCTCGCCACCAACGCTGGACCACTTGGCGCGAGGCTTCGAACTGCCCGGGCGTCGCCCCTTGGGCCGAGAGGCTCAGGAGGAGCTGCTGCGCCATCACGTTGTTGCTGAACTTGTTGACGTCACGCACCACTTCGGCCAGGGGCGGGGAATCGAACTGCAACACGGGTTGGAGGTGGGCGGGCACCTTGCCCAACCGCACTTGGCCGCTGAGCTGGCCCCCGAGTTGTTGCCACAGGCCTTGCACCAGGCGGGTGGCGTACTGCGAGGGTGCGCTGTAGGCGATGGGCCAAATCCGCTCACCGCAGGCCGCGGGGTAGGCGCCGCCAAAGCGCACGCGCTGCGGATCGCTAAAGTCGGCACGCAAGGCACTGCGGTAATCACTGCAATCGCCACTCTGCAAAGGCACCGTGGCGGGGTACTGTACCCCTGCGAGCGGCGGCTCGATGTGCACGCGGGCCACCTGCGCCGCCCGATCGGGCACAAAATGCAACAACATGGATTTGAAATTCAACAGCAGCGCATCGGGGCTTGCGTTGTAGGGACGCAAAGGCTCACCATCAAAACTCGCAGGGTCGTGCGGCGGCAAGTCAAAGCTCGTGTTGTCGAGCACCAAATCGCCCTGGATGCGCTGGATGCCCAAGCCCTGCACGCGCCGCAACAACAACCACAGGCGCTCCACTGTGAGCTTGGGGTCGCCGCCGCCGCGCAAGTACAACGCGCCCTGCAGCACGCCGTCCTTGATGACGCCCTCCACAAACACCTGCGTGCGCCAGGTGTGGGTCGGTCCGAGTAAATCCAAGGCCGCGGTGGTGGTCACGAGCTTCATGAGCGAGGCGGGGTTGATGGGCAACTCCGCTTGGTGGCTCAGGCGCGGCGTGCGGGCCTCTGGGTCGAGCACCACGAGGTGCAGCGCACTGGGGGGCAGCTTGGCGCGTTGCAGGGCGGCTTGCACGCTCGCGGGCAGGGGGGTGGCGCCAGCCATCGCTGGCGGGGCGCGCCCATCGTCCGCACCCCGCGCGGCGGCTTTGCCCGCTTGGGCCCAAACGCTCGCGGGGCCTAGGCAGGCCAGCGCAGTCCAACAAAAGGCGAGGAGGGCAAAGCGAGGGCGCATGGGCGGCATTATGACTGCCGGGATAATCGCCTGCATGAAAGATTTTTGCTGGCTGGCCTTGGAGGCCAGCACCGATGTGCTGTCCATTGCGCTGGGGCGTGCGGGGCAGGTGTGGTCACACGAGAGCCCGGGAGGCGCGCACGCCTCGCGCGAGGGCTTGGCCACGGTGCAAGCCCTCTTGGCGCAAGCCGGTATCCCTTTGGCCGAGGTGCGCGCCATCGCCTTTGGGCGTGGCCCCGGTGCATTCACGGGCCTGCGCACGGCCTGCGCCATGGCGCAGGGGCTGGCCTGGGGGGCGAATGTGCCGGTGTTGCCCATTGACACCCTGGCCGTGTTGGCCGAATCCACCCAGAGCTTGCAAACCCCTGCGCCCCACCATGTGCTGGCCGTGCTCGATGCCCGCATGCAGCAGGTCTACGCCGCCGCCTATACGCGTGGCGCGGACGGCGTTTGGCAGGCGCAAGCGCCGGTGCAGGTCGTGAGCCCCGAGGCGCTCGTCCCCCCCGCCCATTGGCAAGGCCAAGCCTGGTGCCTGGCGGGTAATGCCGATGCGGCCTATGGCCTGGCCGAGCGCCTTCACCCTCCTGTGAGCTTGCACACCCCGCCGCGTGCCGAGGCGCTGCTGCGCTTGGCCCCTGCAGCTTGGGCGGCCGGCTTGGCCGTGCCGGCCGAGGCGGCGTTGCCCCTTTACGTGCGCGACAAAGTCGCCCTCACGACCGCCGAGCGCCAGGCCGCGGCGGCTGGGGGCGCTTAGGCCCGACAATCGGCGTATGCTTCTTGCCTGATCCAGAACCCGTTGCCCCATGAGTGCCCTGCCGCAATCTGCCGAACCGTGCTTTGCCCCCCTGGGGGAGGCCGACTTCGCCCGCGTGCTGCCCATTGAGCAAATGGCCTATAGCCACCCCTGGACGCAGGGCAACTTCCGAGACGCGTTGGTGGCGGGCTACCACCTCGAAGGCCTGTGGCAGGACGGCGAACTCCTGGGCTATTTCGTGGCCATGCGGGGCGTGGACGAAGTGCACCTGCTCAACCTCACGGTTGCCCCGGATCACCAGCGCCAGGGCCACGCCCGGCGCATGCTCGAGCGCTTGCAGATTTGGACCACCGCGCAAGGGCTGCGTTGCTTGTGGCTCGAAGTGCGGGCGAGCAACGCACGCGCGCAAGCCGTCTACCAAGCCTATGGTTTTGGTCAGGTGGGCTTGCGCAAAGATTACTACCCCCTGCGAGGCGCTCAGCGCGAACACGCAGTGGTGATGACCTTGACGTGGTGAGGCCCGCCATGGAACTCGACACCCGACAACGCGCCATCCTGGCGGAAATGGGCATCAAGGTTTGGGCCCCGCCTGGCGCCGCAGCGGCACGTTCGGTGCCCGCATCCCCCGCGCCTGCGGCATCCCCCGCGTCCAGCGCCGTTGCGAGTCCTGCGCCAGGGGGCGCGCCCCCCCACGCGCCAAGCGCTGTCGAGGGTCACACCGCCCGCAGCACGCCCCCCGCGCCAGCCGACGCACCCACCGAGGCCGCGCCACCGGATGTGCTGCGTCTGCCCGTGGCCACCCCGCAATCGCTCGTGCGTGCCGCGGCGCAGGCTGCGCCCGCCGCACCGAGTGCCCCCTTGCGCCAATACGTCCGTCCAGAAGGCGTGGACTCGCTCGATTGGACGGGGCTGCAGCAAGCGGTGGCGTCTTGCGAGGGCTGCGGCCTGTGCGAGTCGCGCCAGCACACGGTGTTTGGCGTGGGTGTGGAGACGCCCGCCGACGCCGTGCCGGCGGTGGATTGGCTCATTGTGGGCGAAGCCCCGGGTGAGCAGGAGGATTTGTCCGGCGAGCCCTTTGTGGGCCCCGCAGGGCAGTTGCTCGACAACATGCTCAAGGCCTGTGGCCGCCACCGCACCCAAGCGGGTGACAACGGATTGGGGGTTTACATCGCCAACGTGCTCAAGTGCCGCCCGCCCTCAAATCGCAACCCGCAGCCGGAGGAAGTCGCCGCTTGCGGGGCCTACCTCGCGCGTCAGATCGAATGTTTGCAGCCCCGTCTGATAGTGGCCATGGGCCGCTTTGCAGCGCAATTTTTGTTGGCAGAAACCGTGCCTGATGCGGCTACCGCACCCTTGGGTAAGTTGCGCGGGCAGGTGTATGCGTATCGCGGCATTCCGGTGGTGGTCACCTACCACCCCGCGTATTTGTTGCGCAACCTGCCCGACAAAGCCAAGGCCTGGGCCGATCTCTGCTTGGCCATGGCGCAGCAGCCCTCACGCTAAAGAGGCGGGAATCAAGACGATTTGGGGGGCGTGTCCTCGGCGCGGGCCTCGGCTTGGGCGGGGGTTTGGCTGGGCCACAACACCGACGCAATGGCCACCACCATCAGGACCACGGCGGCCCAGTCTTGCCAGTGCAACACCTCATCCAAGTAGACCGCGCCACTGAACACCCCCAGCACCGGAATGAACATCACGCTCAGCGTGGAGGCCACGGGCGGCAGGCCGCGGGCCAGCGTGAGCCAAGCGGCTTGGGCAAAGGCGAACACGCCCACGGCGTTGTAGAGGATGGAGATTTGGGTGTGCTCCGGTGGCCAGTGCCAGCGCTCCCGCTCGAAAAGTGTGGTGAGCACGAGCATGAGCACCAGCGTCATGGCCGTCATCCAAAACGCAATGGTGAGCGTGGCGACGGGCATTTGGGTGCGGCGCAGCTGCTGCGTGCCCAAGGCCCAGAACGCGGCCGCCACCAGCACCATGAGCACCGCCAAGGGTTGGCCCGCAAACGCGGTCCATTCGTACCAGAGCAAGAGCATCACGCCCATGCCCGCGGCCACCACCCCAAGCCAGGCGCGTGGGCGCAGCGGGGTTTGAAACCAGAGAATGCCCCAGAGTGCCGAAAAAATCGGCATGGTGTAGCCCAGAATGGCGGCGCGTCCGCTCGAGAGCATGGGCAAGGCCAGAATCACCAGGACGTGCCAGATGAACATGTTGAGCGTGGCCAAACGCACCAACTCGCCCCAATAAGGACGCGGCACATGGAAGCCCACCTTGAGCACGCGCATGACCAGCGCCAACATGGGCAGGCCGAGAATCATCGACAAGCTACGAAACGCCAAAGGCGGGTAACCGGTCACACCAAGCTTCATGATCGGCCAGTTGATGCCCCAAACCAGGGTCAGGGTAACCAGGATCCAAAACTGCTGGCGCGTGAGCTGGGGCAGTGCTGACATAGATAAGCATCTTAGCCCTTTGTGGCGGGGTGTGCAGGCACCTGGGCGACCCAGCAACCTACAATGGGGGCATGCGCTTTCTTGACCAGCTGGCCCAGGCCCAGCGCCAAAACCACTCCATGCTGTGCGTCGGGCTCGATCCCGAGCCGTCCCGTTTTCCCCACGCGTGGCGCGGTGACGCCAGCCGGATTTTTGATTTCTGCGCGCGCATCGTCGAGGCCACGGCCGATTTGGCCATCAGCTTCAAACCCCAGATCGCCTATTTCGCGGCGCACCGGGCGGAAGACCAACTCGAGCGCCTCATGGCCCATATGCGCGCGGTCGCGCCCCATGTGCCCGTCATTCTGGACGCCAAGCGCGGCGACATCGGCTCCACCGCCGAGCAATACGCCCGCGAAGCCTTCGAGCGCTACCAGGCCGATGCCGTCACCCTCTCGCCCTTCATGGGCTGGGATTCCGTCGAGCCCTACCTGCGCTACGAGAACAAAGGCGCGTTCTTGCTGTGCCGCACCTCCAACCCCGGAGGGGATGATTTGCAAAACCAGCGCCTCGCCTCGGTGCAAGGCCAGCCCCTGCTCTATGAGCACGTCGCGCGCTTGGCCCAAGGGCCTTGGAACCGCAACGGCCAATTGGGCTTGGTGGTGGGCGCCACCTACCCCCGCGAAATCGAGCGCGTGCGAGAAATCGCCCCCACCTTGCCCCTGCTCATCCCCGGCGTGGGCGCGCAAGGCGGTGACGCTGCCGCCACCGTGGCCGCCGGCCTGCGCCACAGCGGCGAACAAGTCACGGGGGCGATTGTGGTGAACTCCTCGCGCGCCATCTTGTATGCCTCGGCCGAGGACGACTTTGCCGACGCGGCGCGGCGCGTGGCCGAACAAACCCGCGCCCAATTGCAAGCCGCGATCTGAGCGGGCTTAGCCGCGCGCGAGCACCGCTTTCAAGTAATGCCCAGTGTGGCTGCCCGCGTGCGCGGCCAAAGCTTCGGGCGTGCCCTCGGCCACCACTTGCCCGCCACCGGCGCCACCCTCGGGCCCCATGTCGATGAGCCAATCGGCGGTCTTGATCACATCCAAGTTGTGCTCGATCACCACAATCGTGTTGCCCGCGTCGCGCAAATCCTGCAAAACCTTGAGCAAGAGCGCGATGTCGGCAAAGTGCAAGCCCGTGGTGGGTTCATCGAGAATGTAGAGCGTGCGCCCCGTATCGCGCTTGGAGAGCTCGAGCGCGAGTTTGACGCGCTGCGCCTCGCCCCCCGAGAGCGTGGTGGCCGACTGCCCGAGGCGAATGTAGGACAAGCCCACATCCATGAGGGTTTGCAGCTTGCGCGCGATGGCCGGCACCGCTGAGAAAAACGCGAGCGCATCTTCCACCGTGAGCGCCAGGATGTCGGCGATGTTCTTGCCTTTGTAGCGCACCTCGAGCGTCTCGCGGTTGTAGCGCAGGCCTTGGCAGACATCGCAGGGCACATACACATCGGGGAGGAAGTGCATTTCCACGCGCACCACGCCATCGCCCTGGCACGCCTCACAACGCCCGCCGCCACTGCTGGCAGGTACGTTAAAGCTAAAACGCCCCGCGCCATATCCCCGCTCACGCGCCATGGGCACTTCGGCCAGCAACTCCCGAATGGGGGTGAAGAGGCCGGTGTACGTGGCCGGGTTGCTGCGCGGCGTGCGCCCAATGGGCGACTGGTCCACATTGATCACCTTGTCAAAGTGGTCCAGCCCTTCAATCTGGTCATGCGGGGCGGGCTCCTCATGGGCGCGGTGAATGTGGTGCGCCGCCGCGGTGTACAAGGTGTCGTTCACCAAGGTCGATTTGCCCGAGCCCGATACGCCCGTCACGCACGTCATCAAACCCACGGGAAACGCCGCCGTCACTTGGCGCAAGTTGTTGCCCCGCGCGCCCGTGATGCGAATCACGGGTGTCTTGCCGCCGGGCACATAGGGTTGGCGCCGGGTCGGCACCGGAATGCGCAGCGTTTGCGCGAGATAGCGTCCCGTGATGGACGCGGGATTGGCCTCGATCTCTGCAGGTGTGCCCTGGGCCACCACTTCGCCCCCGTGCACACCCGCGCCTGGGCCCATGTCCACGCAGTAATCGGCAGCGCGAATCATGTCCTCGTCGTGTTCCACCACGATCACCGAGTTGCCAATGTCGCGCAGGTGTTGCAAAGTTTGAATCAGGCGGTCGTTGTCGCGCTGGTGCAGGCCAATGCTGGGCTCATCGAGCACATACATCACCCCCGTCAAGCCCGAGCCAATTTGCGAGGCCAAGCGAATGCGCTGCGCCTCGCCGCCCGAGAGCGTCTCGGCGTTGCGGTCTAGGCTCAAGTAGTTCAAACCCACATCGTTGAGAAACTTCAGGCGCGCGCTGATCTCGCGCACCACCTTGTCGGCAATCTCGGCCTTGGCGCCCACCAGCTGCAAGGACTGGAAATACTGCTGGCACTCGCCCAGCGTGATGTGGCTCACCTCGAAAATCGCACGCGCCTGGGGGCCTTCCCCTAAGCGCACATGGCGCGCCTCGGTGCGCAGCCGCGTGCCCTCGCAAGCGGTGCAAATACGCACCCCGCGCAAGCGCGCGAGCTCGTCGCGTACGAGGGAGGAATCGGTCTCGCGGTAGCGCCGCTCGATGTTGGGGATGATGCCCTCAAACGGGTGCTTCTTGGTGAGCTTGCGCCCCGCCTGCGCGCCACTGGCGACTTGGTAGACGAACTTGATCTCTTCCTCGCCCGAGCCCATCAGCACCACTTTTTGCACGGCGGCGGGCAAGTCCTCAAACGGCGTGTCCACATCAAAGCCATAGTGCTTGGCCAGTGCCTCGATCAAGCTGAAGTAATAGCCATTGCGGCGGTCCCAGCCCTTGATCGCGCCACTGGCAATGCTCAGCGAAGGAAACGCCACCACGCGCTGTGGGTCGAAAAAATCCTGATGGCCTAAACCATCGCAACTCGGGCAAGCGCCCACGGGCGAATTGAAGGAGAACAAACGCGGCTCCAACTCGCCCAAAGAATAAGTGCACAAGGGACACGCAAAACGCGCGTTAAAGCCGTGCTCCACGCCGCTGTCCATCTCCAGGGCAATGGCGCGACCTTGGGCGAGGCGCAGCGCGGCCTCAAAACTCTCGGCCAGACGCTGGCGCTGGGCGCCCTCGTCGTCAGCGTCGCCGCGCACCTTGAGGCGGTCAATCACCACATCGAGGTCGTGCTTCTCGTTCTTCTTGAGCGCGGGCAACTGGTCAAACTCATAGGCCGTGCCATTGACCCGAAACCGCACATAGCCCTGCGCTTGCAGCTGGGCGAGCGTGTCGCTGAACTCGCCCTTGCGCTCGCGGGCGATGGGCGCGAGCAACATCAGCCGCGTGCCCGCGGGCAGGGCGAGCACTGCGTCCACCATTTGCGACACGCTTTGCGCCTGCAAAGCCTTGCCGTGCTCAGGGCAGTAGGGGGTACCCGCGCGCGCGTAGAGCAGACGCAGGTAGTCGTGAATTTCCGTGACCGTGCCCACCGTCGAGCGGGGGTTGTGGCTGGTGGCTTTTTGCTCGATGCTGATGGCTGGCGAGAGTCCCTCGATCAAGTCCACATCCGGCTTGTCCAAGCGCCCCAAAAACTGGCGCGCGTACGTGGAGAGACTCTCCACATAACGGCGCTGCCCTTCGGCGTACAGCGTGTCAAAAGCCAGGCTCGACTTGCCGGAGCCCGACAAACCCGTGACCACCACCAAACGATTGCGCGGCAGATCAAGGTCAATGTTCTTGAGGTTGTGCGTGCGCGCCCCCCGGATGCTGATGGTGCCGGAGTTCAGCGCGTGCGCGAGGTAGGTGCCGTCGTTGGGTGCGTTCACGATTGGGGGTCATTCAAGTGCAACCCGCCATGATAGCCCCCCACAGCCCCTTCGCGCCACAATGCGAGACAATCGCGGTTTGTCTGGACGATTCCCCGGCTCACCCCGTGTCTGCCACCGCCGCCCCCCCACCCGCTCCCGCCGCTTTTGCCATGACGCCCCTGGAGCGTCGGGCCAGCGCCAGCCTGGCCACCATTTTTGGCCTGCGCATGCTCGGACTTTTTCTGGTTTTGCCGGTATTCGCCCTGGAGGCACGCCAGTACCCCGGCGGCGATGACCCCGCCCGCATTGGCTTAGCCATGGGCATTTATGGCCTGACCCAAGGCCTGCTGCAAATCCCCTTTGGCCTCGCCTCTGACCGCTGGGGACGCAAACCCGTCATTCAACTCGGCCTGATCGTCTTTGCCTTGGGTAGCCTGTGGGCGGCGCTGGCGCCGGATTTGGATCACCTCATCCTCGGCCGCGCCCTGCAAGGGGCGGGCGCGGTCTCGGCCGCCGTCACCGCCTTGCTGGCCGACCTCACCCGCGACGAAGTGCGCACCAAAGCCATGGCCTTGGTGGGTTCGAGCATCGGCCTCATGTTTGCCCTCTCCCTCGTGCTCTCCCCCCTGCTCGCGCAATGGGTGGGCTTGGCGGGGCTCTTTGCCCTCACCACCGTGCTGACCTTGGGGGGGATGGTTGTGGTCCACAGCGTCGTGCCCAACGCCGAGCCCTCGCCCCAATCCCCTGTTAGCGAAGGCTTAAAGCGAGTGCTCACTCATTTGGGTTTGCTGCGGCTTTACTTTGGGGTGTTTGTGCTGCACGCCGTGCAGCTGGCCATGTGGGTGTCCATTCCCGCCTTTTTGGTGCGCGCCGGGCTGGCGCAGGACCACCATTGGCAGGTTTACCTGCCCGCCGTCCTGCTGTCCTTTGTCTTCATGGGCGTGTTTCTCTTTCCCCTGGAGCGGCGGGGTCGCTTGCGGCTGGCCTTTTTAGTGGCCATTGCCCTCATCGCCTTGGTGCAAATCCTCCTGCTCTGGCTCGCCTCGGGCGACCCCAGCCTCACCACCCTCTCGGTGCTGTTGTTTGTGTTCTTCTGCGGCTTTAACGTGCTCGAAGCCTGCCAGCCCAGCCTGGCCTCACGCCTGGCCCCCGCCAGCGCGCGCGGCGCGGCCATGGGCGTGTACAACACCTTGCAGTCGCTCGGCTTTTTTGTGGGCGGCTGGGTGGGGGGCCTCTTGGTGCGGGGTTACGGCACACAAGGCCTTTTCGTAAGCTGCGCTAGCGCCATGCTGCTGTGGTTGCTGGTAGCGTCAGGAATGTCGGCGCCGGGCCGCCACGATCCCCCGCCGAAGGCCCCATAATTGACCCCAATTGAAAAAGGAATCTCACCATGGCATCCGTCAACAAAGTCATCCTCGTCGGCAACTGCGGCCGCGACCCCGAAATTCGCTACCTGCCCAGTGGCCAGGCCGTGGCCAACGTGAGCATTGCCACCTCCAGCCGCCGCAAAGACAAAAACAGCGGTGAAATGGTTGAAGACACCCAGTGGCACCGCGTCACTTTCTATGACCGCCTGGCCGAAATCGCCGGCGAATACGTCAAAAAAGGTCGCCCCATTTACGTCGAAGGCCGCTTGAAGTACGGCACCTATACCGACAAAACCACCGGTGTCGAGAAAAACACCGTCGACATCATCGCCACCGAACTCCAACTCCTCGGCGGCCGTGAAGGCATGGGTACCCCCGCCGGCGAAGGCGCCCCCGCCGCCCGCGCTCCGGCCGCGCGCCCTGCCGCGAGCAACACCGCACCGGCCAAGAGCTCTTTGGAAGATTTGGACGACGATATTCCGTTCTAAAGACGAACGGGCAGTGGGCAGGGAAGTCTGCCCCTAAACGCCCTGACCACTCAACACCCCACAACCCCCGATTGGTGTGATGCCGGTCGGGGGTTTTGTTTGGCGACGGGACATGTCGCCGATCGAAGTTTGGCGCGCGTAACCCATCCACTCTCACAACGAATGAGACCGCCCAACGGTCATTCAACCGCAGCCCCCTCAATCACCCCCCCACCCAAACACACCTCGCCGTCGTAGAGCACGGCGGATTGGCCGGGGGTGACGGCCCATTGGGGTTGGTCGAAGTCGAGTTGGAGTTGGCCCTGGGCGGTGTAGCTCAGGGTGCAGGGGGCGTCGCTTTGGCGGTAGCGCGTTTTGGCGGCGTAGCGGCCGGGGGTGGGGGCTTGACCTGCGCACCAGCTCAAATCGCTGGCGAGCAAGGTGGAAGAAAGGAGCCAGGGGTGGTCGTGGCCTTGCACGGCAATGAGGGTGTTGCGCGCCATGTCTTTGCGCGCGACAAACCAAGGGGCGTGTTCACCGCCACCGCGTTGGGCGCCTTTTTCTTTCACACCGCCAATGCCCAGGCCTTGGCGTTGGCCCAGGGTGTAGAAGCTCAGGCCCACGTGGCGGCCGATCTGGCGACCTTGGTCGTCACGGATGGGGCCGGGTTGGTTGGCGATGTAGCGGTTGAGGAACTCCCGGAAGGGGCGCTCGCCAATGAAACAAATGCCCGTGGAGTCTTTTTTGCGGGCGTTGGGCAGGCCAATTTCTTGGGCCAGGCGGCGCACCTCGGTTTTGCGCAGTTCGCCCACGGGGAAGAGGCTGCGGGCGAGCTGGGCTTGGGTCAAGCGGTGTAAAAAATAGCTCTGGTCCTTGCTGGCGTCAACGCCTTTGAGCAAGGCGTAGCGGTCCGCGAGTTGCGCCACGCGGGCGTAGTGGCCGGTGGCGATTTTCTCGGCACCCAAGCGCATGGCGTGGTCGAGAAAGGCTTTGAATTTGATCTCGGCGTTGCACAACACGTCGGGGTTGGGGGTGCGCCCGGCTTGGTATTCGCGCAGGAATTCGGCAAAAACGCGGTCTTTGTAATCGGCGGCGAAGTTGACGTGTTCGATCTCAATGCCAATGACGTCGGCCACGGCGGCGGCGTCCACAAAGTCGACGTTGGAGGAGCAGTACTCGCTGTCGTCGTCGTCTTCCCAGTTTTTCATGAAAATGCCCACCACCTCGTGGCCTTGCTGCTTGAGCAGCCACGCGGTGACCGCGGAGTCCACGCCGCCCGAGAGCCCGACGACCACGCGTTGCTTGGCCATGGGCTTAGCGATCCCCCGTCACGGAGGGGTCGGTGTAGACGGTATCAAGGGGGTAACGCTGCCCGCGCAGGTGGTCTTCCAGGCATTGCAGCACCAAGGGGCTGCGATGGCGAGCGGCACTGGCGCGGATCTCGTCGGGGGTGAGCCATAAAGTGCGCACAATGCCCGTGTCGAGCTGTGCGCCAGGCACCACGTCTCCCGCGGTGCCGCTGTAGGCAAAGCGCAGGTACGTAATGTCTTCAGCCGGGTGATCGTCACGCGCGGGGCGTTGAAAACGATGCAAATAAATGCCGAGTAACGCGCTCGGGATAAAGCGATGCGTGGTTTCTTCGATCACCTCGCGCATACACCCCGCCAAGGGGGATTCACCGGGATCCAGATGGCCTGCCGGGTTGTTCAAGCGCAGGCCCTCAGGGGTGTGTTCCTCGATCAGGAGGAAGCGGCCGTCGCGTTCGATGACGGCGGCAACCGTCACGCTGGGTTTCCATCGTTCGCTCATAAAGGCCAATTATCGGTGAAGGACTTACAGGGATAGAAAAGCAAACAAATGTCCCGTCATTTATCATCGTAAACGATAAAGCAGAGCTGGAGGAGAAACCCATGCAAATCGGAGTCCCGACCGAAATTCTGGCGGGAGAGCGGCGCGTTGCCGCAACGCCGGAGACGGTCAAGAAACTCATCGGCCAAGGGCATCAAGTGCGCGTCCAGCGTGGCGCGGGCGTGCACGCCAGTGTGACCGATGAGGCCTATGCCGCCGTTGGCGCCGAACTCACCGACGCCGCAGGCGCCTGGGGTTCTGACCTCGTTCTCAAAGTACGCCTGCCAGAGGCAAACGAACTCTCACTCGCCAAGCGCGGCAGTGCCGTGGTGGGCATGCTCGAGCCATTTAACCGCGAGGGCCTGGATCGCTTGGCCCAGGCGGGGCTCACGGGCTTCGCGCTTGAGGCCGCGCCGCGCACCACGCGCGCGCAGAGCATGGACGTGCTCTCGAGCCAAGCCAATATTGCGGGCTACAAGGCGGTCATGCTGGCCGCACACCACTACCCTCGCTTCTTTCCCATGCTCATGACAGCAGCGGGTACGGTCAAGGCCGCGCGCGTGGTGATTCTGGGTGTGGGGGTGGCGGGCTTGCAAGCCATTGCCACGGCGCGCCGTTTGGGCGCGGTGATCGAGGCCACGGACGTGCGCCCGAGCGTGAAGGAGCAAGTGGAATCGCTGGGCGCGAAGTTCATCGATGTGCCCTACGAAACCCAGGAAGAGCGCGAAGCGGCTGAAGGCGTGGGGGGTTATGCCCGTCCCATGCCCCCGAGCTGGCTGGCGCGTCAACAAGTGGAAGTGGCCAAGCGTGTGGCGCAGGCCGATGTGGTCATCACCACCGCGCTCATTCCCGGCCGCGCCGCGCCGGTGTTGGTCACCGAAGAGATGGTCAAGGCCATGAAGCCGGGTTCGGTCATTGTGGACATCGCGGCCGGCAAGGGCGCGCAAGGCCACGATGGCAACTGCCCGCTCACCGAAGCGGGCCAGACGGTGGTCAAGCACGGTGTGGTGATTGTGGGCGAGACGAATCTGCCCGCCGGTGTGGCGGCCGACTCGAGCGCGCTTTACGCGCGCAACGTGCTCGACTTTCTCAAACTGGTGCTCACCAAAGAAGGCGCGCTGGAAATCAACCTTGAAGACGATATCGTTGCGGCCTGTCTGGTCACGCGGGATGGTCAGGTGCTCAGGAGCTAAACAATGGAAATGGTCTCACCCACCCTCACCAACCTCATCATCTTCGTGCTGGCGATTTATGTCGGCTACCACGTGGTGTGGAACGTCACGCCGGCGCTGCACACCCCGCTCATGGCGGTCACAAATGCGGTTTCGGCCATCGTCATCGTGGGCGCCATGCTCGCGGCGGCACTCACGGAAACCGACCTGGGTAAAGCCATGGGCGTGCTGGCGGTGGCGCTCGCCGCGGTGAATGTGTTTGGCGGCTTTATGGTGACCCGACGCATGCTCGAGATGTTCAAGAAGAAAGAGCGTCCGGCCAAGCAGGAAGGGAGCCAGTCATGAGCGGCTTCATCAGCATGAACACCGTCACCTTGTTGTACTTGGTGGCGAGTGTGTGTTTCATTCAGGCCTTGAAGGGCCTCTCGCACCCCACGACCTCGATCAAGGGCAATGTGTTTGGCATGTTGGGCATGACCATTGCCGTGCTCACCACGGCCGCACTGATTGTGCAGCTTGCCGGCTCGCCTCTGGGCTTGGGTTGGGTGTTGGTGGGCTTGGTGGTGGGCGGCGGGGCCGGCGCCATCATGGCGCAGCGCGTCGAGATGACCAAGATGCCCGAGCTCGTGGCCTTCATGCACAGCATGATTGGCTTGGCCGCGGTGTTCATCGCCATCGCGGCGGTGGTTGAGCCCCAGGCTTTCCAAATCGTGGCCAAGGCGGGTGACCCCATTCCGGTGGGTAACCGTCTGGAGCTCTTTTTGGGCGCGGCCATTGGCGCGATCACTTTCAGTGGCTCGGTCATCGCTTTTGGCAAGCTCTCGGGTAAATACAAGTTCCGCCTGTTCCAGGGCGCGCCGGTGGTGTTCCCGGGCCAGCACATGCTCAACTTGTTGATCGGTGTGGGCACGATCGGGCTTGGTGGCCTCTACATGGCGCAGGAGAGCCAGAGCGCCTTTGCCCTCATGCTCGCGCTGGCGTTCGTGCTGGGCGTGCTCATCATCATCCCGATTGGGGGCGCGGACATGCCGGTGGTGGTCTCCATGCTCAACAGCTACTCGGGCTGGGCGGCGGCGGGCATTGGCTTCTCGCTCAACAACAGCATGCTCATCATTGCGGGCTCGCACGTGGGCAGCTCGGGTGCGATTCTGTCCTACATCATGTGCAAGGCCATGAACCGCTCGTTCTTTAGCGTGATTCTGGGCGGTTTTGGTGCCGAACCGGGCACCGCGGCAACCGGGGGCGGGGAGCAGCGCAGCGTCAAGAGCGGCAGTGCCGACGACGCGGCCTACATTTTGGCCAACGCGGAGACGGTCATCATCGTGCCGGGCTATGGTCTGGCGGTGGCGCGCGCGCAGCACGCGGTCAATGAATTGGCCGAGAAGCTCATGCACATGGGCATCACTGTGAAGTACGCCATCCATCCCGTAGCCGGTCGCATGCCGGGCCATATGAATGTCTTGCTTGCCGAGGCCGAAGTGCCCTACGATCAGGTCTTCGAGATGGAAGAGATCAACGGCGAGTTCGGTCAAGCCGATGTGGCCATCATCTTGGGCGCCAATGACGTGGTGAACCCGGCGGCCTTGCAAAAAGGCAGCCCGATTTACGGCATGCCCATTTTGGAGGCTTACAAGGCCAAGACGATCATCGTCAACAAGCGCTCCATGGCGGCGGGCTACGCCGGCTTGGACAACGAATTGTTCTACATGGACAAGACCATGATGGTGTTTGGCGACGCCAAGAAGGTCGTCGAAGACATGGTCAAGGCCGTCGACGCTTAACCTAAGGATTGCCATGACTGATCGCCCCTGGCTTGCTGCATACCCGCAAGGCGTCCCTGCGGACGTGGATCTCAACGCCTACCCTTCACTGGTGGCATTGATGGAGGACAGCTTTCGGCGCTACGCAGACCGCTCTGCGTTTCGCTTCATGGGCGTGGACCTCACGTATCGAGAGTTGGATCGGCTCAGTGCGCAGTTTGGCGCTTACCTGCAAAGCTTGGGCTTGGAGAAGGGCGATCGCGTCGCCCTCATGATGCCCAATGTCTTGCAATACCCGATTGCCGTGGCTGCGGTGCTGCGGGCGGGTTTTGTGGTGGTCAATGTCAACCCGCTCTACACGGCGCGGGAGTTGAGCCACCAGTTGCAAGATAGCGGCGCCAAGGCGATGGTGATTCTGGAGAATTTCGCCCACGTGCTGCAACAATGCCGGGAGCAGACCCACGTGCGCCACGTGGTGGTGTGCGCGATGGGCGATCGATTGGGGCTGGCCAAGGGCGCGTTGGTGAATTTTGTGGTGCGCCGAGTCAAGAAGATGGTGCCCGCGTTTAGCCTGCCGGGTCTGGTGCGCTTTAACGACGCGTTGGCCATTGGCGCCGGCAAGTCGTTGGTTACGCCCACGTTTGAGGGCACGGACATTGCGGTGTTGCAATACACCGGGGGGACCACGGGTGTTTCCAAAGGGGCGGTTTTGCTGCACCGAAACCTGCTGGCCAATGTGCTGCAGTCGGAGGCGTGGAATTCGCCGGCTTTGAAGCGGGTGCCCGAGGGCGACCAACTGGTGTTGGTGTGCGCTTTGCCGCTCTATCACATCTTCGCCTTCACCGTGAACATGATGCTGGGCATGCGCCAGGGGGCCAAATCCATTTTGATTCCCAACCCGCGCGATATTCCGGCGCTTTTTGGCGCGCTCAAGAACGAGCGCTTTCATGTGTTCCCTGCGGTCAACACACTCTTTAATGCTTTGGCCAACCATCCCCAGTTCAATACCGTGAATTGGTCCAACCTGGTGGTCTCACTGGGGGGCGGCATGGCGGTGCAAGCGGCGGTGGCCAAGCTGTGGTTGGAGAAAACCGGCTGTCCGATTTGTGAGGGCTATGGCCTCTCGGAAACCAGTCCCTCGGCCTCCTGCAACCCGGTCACCAGCCAAGCCTTCAGCGGCACGATTGGCGTGCCCTTGCCCAATACCGCTATGAAGATCGTCGATGACGACGGGCGTGAGATGGCTGTTGGCGAAGTAGGTGAAATCGCCATTGCAGGGCCGCAGGTCATGGCGGGTTACTGGCAGCGGCCCGATGAAACCGCGCGCGTGATGATGCCCGATGGCTTTTTCAAGACGGGCGATGTGGGTGTGATGGACGAGCGGGGCTTCTTTCGCATCGTTGATCGCAAGAAGGACATGATTCTGGTGAGCGGCTTTAACGTCTACCCCAATGAGGTGGAGGATGTGGTGGCGAGCTTGGCCGGTGTGCTCGAATGCGCGGCCATTGGCGTGCCCGATGAGCATTCCTCGGAAGCGGTCAAGCTCGTGGTGGTGAAAAAAGACCCGGCCCTCACCGAGGCCGCGATTCGCGCGCACTGCCGCGAAAACCTCACGGGTTACAAGCAACCCAAGATCATCGAGTTCCGTCAGGAACTGCCCAAAACCCCGGTTGGCAAGGTCTTGCGCCGCGAACTGCGGGAGTGAATGTGGCCCCCATTGGCCTGGTCGCGGCCATGCATGAGGAGCTCGCCGCGTTGCTGGCCGAGTTGCCCAAGGCCACGGCGAGCCGCGTGGGCGGACGAGACTTCTGGACCGTCTCCTGGCACGGTCAGCCCTTGGTGGTGGTGCTCAGCGGCATTGGCAAAGTGGCGGCGGCCACCACGGCCACGGCCCTGATTGAACGCTTTGGAGTGGGCGCGATTGTCTTCACGGGCGTGGCGGGTGGGCTGGCTTCTGGCGCACGCGTGGGTGACCTGGTGGTGGCGCGCCATTTGTTACAACACGATCTGGACGCCTCGCCACTTTTTCCGCGCTTTGAAGTGCCTCTCACGGGCATGAGCCGTTTCGCGACGGATGTCGCCTTGAGCGATGCCTTGGTCCAAGCCGCGCAGGCTGCGCTGGAGACCGTGCGCCAAACCTTGCCACCGACAGAATGGTTGGGCCTGGATTTGCACGCGGCACGCGTGCATGAAGGCTTGATTGTGAGTGGCGATCGGTTTGTTTCCACCCACCGGGAGCGCGCGGCCTTGGTGCAAGCGCTGCCCGACGCCTTGGCGGTGGAGATGGAGTGCGCCGCCATGGCGCAGGTCTGCCATGACTATGGCGTGCCGCTGGCGGCGCTGCGCACCATCAGCGACCAAGCCGATGACCAAGCCACGGTGGACTTTCTGCGCTTTATTCGCCACATCGCCAGCCGCTACAGCGCGGCCGTGGTGGGGCATTGGCTGCGCGCGCGGGCTTAATGCCCGGCGACACCCTCAGCTGAGTTTTTGTTTGAGCAAGTCATTGACTTGCTGCGGATTGGCCTTGCCCTTGCTGGCTTTCATGACCTGACCGACCAAGGCGTTGAAGGCTTTGTCTTTGCCCGCGCGGTATTCTTCGACGTTCTTGGCGTTGGCGGCAATCACTTCATCAATGATTTTCTCCAGCGCGCCGCTGTCGTTCATCTGCTTGAGGCCCTTGGCGTCGATGATCGCATCCACCGTTTGGCCTTCACCGGTCCAGAGCGCGTCAAACACTTGCTTGCCCGCGTTGTTGCTGATCGTGCCATCGGCAATGCGTCCAATGAGGGCCGCGAGCTGCTCGGCTGACACCGGGGGAGACTCAAAACTGCCCTCGCCACTGTTCACGCGGCGCGCGTACTCACCCATGAGCCAGTTGCTTGCGGGCTTGGCCAGCGCGGCACCGGCGGCGGCCACTGTGGCTTCAAACAAAGCGGCCAAGGCCTTGCTCTGCGTGAGGGTGGTGGCGTCGTACTCGGGCAGACCGAAGTCTTGCACGAAGCGCTCGGCCATGCGACGGGGCAGCTCGGGCATGTCAGCACGCACTTGCGCGATCCATTCGGGGGCGATCACGAGCGGGGGCAGATCGGGGTCAGGGAAGTAGCGGTAGTCGGCCGAATCTTCCTTCGTGCGCATGGCCCGTGTCTCGCCCGTATCGGGGTTGAAGAGCACGGTGGCTTGTTGGATGGCGTGACCGTCTTCGAGTTGTTCAATTTGCCAGCGCACCTCGTAATCGATGGCCTGCTGCATGAACTTGAAGCTGTTGAGGTTCTTGATCTCACGCCGCGTGCCCAGGGGCTGGCCGGGCTTGCGCACGGAGACGTTGGCATCGCAGCGAAACGAGCCCTCTTGCATGTTGCCGTCGCAAATGCCAATCCAGGTGACGATCTTGTGCAGCTCTTTGGCGTAGGCCACGGCCTCCTCGCTGCTGCGAATGTCGGGTTCGGTGACGATTTCCAGCAGGGGCGTACCGGCGCGATTGAGATCGATGCCGCTTTGTCCCACAAAGTCCTCATGCAAGGATTTGCCCGCGTCTTCTTCCAAGTGGGCGCGCACCAGACGCACGGTTTTTTTCTCGTCGCCCAAGAAGAAAGACACCTCGCCGCCTTGAACCACGGGAATTTCAAACTGGCTGATTTGGTAGCCTTTGGGCAAATCCGGGTAGAAATAATTTTTGCGTGCAAAGATGCTGCGCGGGGCCACATGCGCACCAATGGCCAGGCCAAAGCGGATCGCGCGCTCGACGGCGCCGTGGTTCATCACGGGCAAGGTGCCGGGCAGGGCGAGGTCCACCGCGCAGGCCTGGGTGTTGGGCTCGGCACCGAAGGCGGTGGAGGCGCGCGAGAAGATTTTCGAGGCGGTGGTCAGCTGGGCGTGGGTCTCAAAGCCAATGACCACTTCGTAGCCGTGAATGAGTTTGCTCATGGTCTTCAAACCCCCTGCGGCTTGCGCGTGTGCGCATCCGTCACCTGTTGCAAGCGGTGCGCGACGTTGAGCAGGCGCGCCTCGGCAAAATAGTTCCCAATCAATTGCAAGCCCACAGGCATGCCCCCCGCACCAAACCCCGCAGGTGTGCAAAGTCCGGGCAATCCGGCCAACGAGGCCGGCAGGGTGAAGATGTCGGCCAAGTAGTCGGCCACGGGGTCGCTCGCGTTTTGGCCCAAATGCCAGGCCACCGTGGGCGCCACCGGGCCGGCGATAACGTCGCATTGCTGGAAGGCGTTTTGGAAGTCGTCGGCAATCTTGCGGCGGATTTTTTGCGCCTGCAAGTAATAAGCGTCGTAGTAGCCATGCGAGAGCACATAGGTGCCGGTCATGATGCGGCGCTTGACCTCGGCCCCAAAGCCTTCGGCGCGGCTTTTCTTGTACATGTCGAGCAGGTCAACGGGGTTGGGGGTGCGGTGGCCGAATTTCACGCCATCGAAGCGGCTCAAGTTCGAGCTCGCCTCAGCCGGCGCGATGATGTAGTAGGCCGGAATAGCCAACTCGGTGAGCGGCAGATGAATCGGTACGCGTTGGGCGCCGAGTTTTTCCAGGGCGGAGAGCGCGGTTTCGAGGGCGGCGCGCACATCGTCGGCGAGTCCGGGGCCGAAGAATTCGGCCGGGATGCCAATGCGCAGGCCTTCGAGAGGGTCGGCCAGGTGGCGTGTGAAATCCTCTGCGGGGACATCGAGCGACGTGGAGTCGCGATCGGGATCGGGCCCGCACATGGCGCTCAGGAGCAAGGCGCAATCTTCCGCCGTGCGGGCCATGGGGCCGGCTTGGTCCAAGCTCGAAGCGTAGGCAATCATGCCGTAGCGGCTCGCACGTCCATAGGTGGGCTTGATGCCCGTGATACCGCAAAAGCCCGCTGGCTGGCGAATCGAGCCGCCGGTGTCGGTGCCGGTGGCCGCGGGCACGAGGCGCGCGGCGATGGCGGCGGCGCTGCCACCCGAGGAGCCCCCGGGCACGCGCGTGGCATCCCAGGGGTTGCGCACCGGGCCGTAGGCCGAGTTTTCATTGCCCGAGCCCATGGCGAATTCGTCGCAATTGAGCTTGCCCAAGCAAACCATGCCCGCGCCGCCAGAGGCTTGCGCGTCGTCTTGCGCCCCTTCCACACCGAGGCGACGCACCACCGTGGCATCAAATGGTGAGCGATAGCCTTGCAGCATCTTGGAGCCTGCGGTGGTGGGAAAGTCTCGCGTGACAAAAATGTCCTTGTGCGCCAGCGGCACGCCTTCGAGGGCGCCGCCCTGGCCTGCAGCGCGCCGAGCGTCGGCCCGCCGGGCTTGGGCGAGGGCCGCCTCTGCGTTGAGGTTCAAAAAACTCCCGCTGGTATCGGCCTGCGCGCGCGCAAGCAGGTGTTGGGTGATCTCCACAGCGGAGACAGATTTCTGCGCCAAGGCCGTGCTCAGCTCGGCCACGGTCATGTCATGCAATGCGTGTGTGCTCATGCCCCGGCCCTCACTCGATCACCTTGGGCACCAGAAACAAGCCTCGCTCAACGGCGGGCGCGCTTTGCTGGTTGGCCTCACGGGCGTTGGGCTCGCTCGCCGCGTCGGTGCGCAGACGCAGGGCCATGGGTTGCACCACCTCGATCGGGTGCGCCAGCGGCACCACATCGGTGGTGTCGACTTGGCGCATGGCCTCGACCAAGTTGAAAAAGCCATTGATCTTGTCGAGCGCTTGTGCCGCCTCGTCAGGCAGCAATTCGAGCCGCGCGAGATTGGCGATGCGCTCCATATCTGAGAGGGTCAGCGACATGGGGTCATTCTTCCGGGGAAAGGGTGATTATCCCCTGCTCGCCAGGGGCTGGCACGCCGCAGGCCATTGGGCAGGTGCGGCCTGACGGCCTCCCCTGCGAGCCCGGCCCCTGTTGGGCCGGGTTGGCGACCCGAAAGCAACTCCTCTGGCATCCGCCAAGCGGACCATTGGCGATTCTTCGCCAAGGCATGGGTGAATCCCTCTTTTCCTAAACTGTGGTCTTTGTGGCGGAAGGAAAAACGACATGGCCTGGCTGTATTTGTTCTTTGCGGGGTTGTTTGAGATCGGTTGGCCGCTGGGATTGAAGTGGGCACAAGAAGAGCAAACGCGGTGGATCGGCACCGCCATGGCCGTGGTGTGCATGACCGTGAGCGGAGGGCTTCTTTGGCTCGCGCAGCGCGACATTCCCATCGGGACCTCCTATGCGGTGTGGACGGGCATTGGCGCGGCGGGTACCTTTGCGCTGGGGGTGTGGCTTTATGACGATCCCTTGAGCTTGGGTCGTCTATTGGGGGTGGGTTTGATCGTGGCCGGGGTGGTGCTGCTCAAGGTTTCGTCCTGACGCGAATCTTTGACGCGGGATGCACGGCTCTCCCACAGATTCACGGACTTTAATCGGCAATCTATTCCGATAGATGGCGCTCTCGCCCCGCCATACCTCCCCGCGCGCTCCTCGCGCCTCGGTCAACCCTGAGTATTGCGCGCATGGCCGATGGATGATTCAAAAGCATTTATAGTCGTTCATCGAAGAATAATTAAACACTCATTTCAAGTATAAACAAGGCTTTTCAGGGAGTGGCTGGCTTGCTCGGACGCATTTGGCTGGAGCAGGCTCTTGAGGCCGCATGGCTGGAAAGGACGCAACACATGCACAACGACATCAATCGAACCGCAACCGGTCAAGCCCGACAAGGAGGCCTGCGACACTGGGTTGGGCTGTGCCTCACCCTCTGTGTAGGCGTTTGCGCAGCGAACCCCCCCACCAAGCTGGGTCAAGCGGTGAGCTCACCCATGAGCGACCTTAATGTGGGCAACACGCCCATTCCCGAGCCCCTCAAAGAGGCCTTGGCGGCGCCCTACAAGTGGAGCGCCGAGGCCAGCTGTGAGCAATTGCGCGAAGCCCTGCAATCGCTTGATGCCGCCTTGGGCCCGGATTTGGATCGTGTGGCACCAGTGGCTGCAGACGGCCTCAAGCCTGAGAGAGGCGTGGAACTCGCCGGTGAGGCGGCGGTGGACATGCTCCAGCGCACCACAGGGAGCTTGCTGCCTTATCGGGGTTGGATCCGAAAAATCTCGGGTGCAGAGCGATACACCAAAGAGGTGGAGGCCGCCGTTCAGGCCGGTACCGCCAGACGCGGCTTTCTGCGGGGAGTGGCCATGCAAAAGAGTTGCCCGAGCGCCGGGTAAGTCCCGCGCACTTTCAAGAATGCGCAGCCCTGCGGTTCAAGGGATACTCGACTCATTTTTCAAGGAGTTCAGTCATGCTCAAGACGCACGCGGGTCAGTGCTTGTGCGGCCAAATCCGCTTTAACCTCACGGGCGAGCCGTTGGCTTCGCGGCTTTGCTGGTGCCAGGACTGCCAGCGATTGGCTTCCAATGGCACGGTGAATGTGTTGGTCAAAAGCGCTGATCTAGAGGTACAGGGCGAATTGGCCGCGTACGAGAAAACAGCGGACAGCGGCAACACGGTGACGCGTCGGTTTTGCCCGAGTTGCGGTTCGCACTTGTTCTCCAATTCCACTGGCCGCGCGGGCATGACCGTGGTGCGGGTAGGTACATTCAATGACCCCTCCGCGTTCAAACCCACGGCCAATATTTGGGCAAGTCGCGCACCGGCATGGGCGTGTTTGGACGCTGATTTGGAACGCTTTGAAACGGCGCCTCCCACCCCGCCCGCGCCCAAGCCCGCCGCTTAAGCGCCGGTGAGCACGTGAATCGTGCGTGAGGCGATATGGTCGCGCACCGCCAGGCCATAGGCCTTCATGTGCGGCGCCGCCGCGTGGGCCATCAGGGCCTGGGCGCTGGCCCATTTTTCAATCACCATGAAGGTGTCGGGACCAATGGGGCTCTGAATGGGTAGCGCCGGATCGTTGTCGACCACGGCGCCGTACTCGATGCACCCGTCCTCCGCCAACACGGCAGGAACGTTCGCGCGAAACGCTTGAAGAACAGCCTCCCGCTGACCGGGCTTGGCTGTGATGATGGCAACGACGTGGATCATGACGATTTCTCCTTGGATCCCTAAGCATACCTTCACCAGTCGCCGCTGCGTTGCTGCAAGAAGCGGGTGAAATCGTCGGCTTTGTCACTGCTGCAAAAACTCACGAGCTGGAGTTGGGCGCGGGTCATGCGACCGCGCAGGCGTAGGAGTTCGCCGTCAAGGGCGGCGACGCGTTCGAGGTAGCGCACTTGTTCGCTCGATTCGGCCACGCCAGCGCGCACGCGTTCTCGGGCGCGTTGCTCGAGCGCGGTCATGAGGCGCAGTTCACGCTGCAAGCGTTCACGCTCCATGAGGGCGAGGGAGAACTCGCCCGCCGCGTCTGCCGCATGCAGGCGACGGTTGAGTTCACGTTCGCGTTCGCGGTCCACTTCCAAAGAGGAATACAGGGGTAAGCGCGCCACCAGATTGGCGCTGCTGTAGCGGTGTTGCGACCATTGACCGTTGCTGTCGAGCTGGATGAGAGGAGCGCCGTGCAGGCGGCCTTCAAAGGCAATCTCGCCGCGAAAGAGGCTTTGCGCGGGCCAGCACTGCACGGCGCGCTCGAACACGTCGAGGCCGATGCGGTCGATCTCGGTTTGGCGGGTGACGCTGGGTTTGCGCTGCGGTGCGGGTGGGGTGGGGTCGTCGTCGCTGAGAAAGGGCGGCAAGCCAAAAGGCACGGCGTGGCAGTAGGTCGCCAAGGTGATGCCGGCGAGCAGCATGCGAAGCGATGCTGGCCGGGCGAGATGGGTCAAATGCATGGACATGCGCACCTCCCCCGTCAGAAGAAGAGAAAGCGGTGCAGCCGCCACTCGATGGGATCGATCACACCCCCCTGGTAGAGCGCTTCCCAGTCGGTGAAGAAGGGCGAGTAAGCCTCCTCGTCCCACCAAGCCCCACGCACTTGCAGCAGCACGAGGCAGAGCACCAGAATGCACTGTGTCAGACGGGTTTCGTTGCGGTCTCCCGTGACGATCTTGCCGCCAAAGAGGGTCGTGCGGTGAGACGACCACCAGCCCAGTGGCGCGCCACTCACGGTGAGGGCATCACATAGCCAGTGAATCACGCCGCCCAACACAAAGGCCACCATGGCGGGGGGTGCGCCCATGAGGCGGCAGAGCACGGCCAAACCGATCCAGGTGGTGAGAACGTGGGTGACGCCTCGGTGGGTGAGCGGGATTTTGAGACGTTGCGCCAAGCCCTCCAACCAATCGGGGGCTGTCGCTCCAAGAATGGCCATGGGGGCGACTTCCGGACGCCAGAGCACACAGACGCTGGCGCTGATGAGCACATGCGAGGTCCATTTCATGGGTTTCTCCGCTAGGGTTAACGTTGGCGTGCGGCCAGACGACCGCCTGCGAGCAGGTGGAGCGCGCCGATGGATGCGAGCAGTGGCCACCAGCCCAATAGGATGGCCAAGAGGCTCAGGGCGGCCAAGAGCGAGGCGGTGCTGTCAAAGGCCGCCTCACTGCGCAAACGCAGGTTGTGGATGTGGCGATGGCGGCAGATCACGCGCAGGCTCATGGGCAAGGCCTGCACGCTGGGGGCGCTCAGCACCATGCGGGAGGCGCGGCGCAGGAGGTGTTGCACCACGTCTTGTTTGCGGCCATTGAGTTTGTGTGCGTCGTCGACCAACAGTACGATGGGGACGCTCTCGGCCCAGCCGTAGAGCAGTTTGAGTCGCGCCTGCGTGTTGAGCGTTCGCCAATCCAGACCGCGTTGGCGGGCAAACGTCTGAAGTGCTTCGTTGTCGAGCCACACCCCCAGCGGATCGCTCACGCGCAGCAGCAAGGCCTGGTGGTCGAGCCAGAACAGGGGGACGGCTTGGGCCATACGACATAGGCTGGTGGTCTTGC
>JACCED011522614.1_pt1 | contig 26588 bp, 20 predicted proteins | sample 7455021 | NCBI WGS metagenome assembly JACCED01 (sample SAMN15323456, study PRJNA562643) | freshwater metagenome | isolation source: river surface water | place: USA:Blue River Watershed | collected 2017-08-19 | reverse complement strand
GGGGTGGTGACCGTTAGCTATGAATCCGAGGGACACTTTGGGACTTCCGCCCCTTCCTCGGTGGTGATTGGCTAATGAAACGCCTGCTCGGATTTTTCTCCGCAATTGCGCTAATTGCTGCCGGCCTGACTATCCAGCCTGCTGCTCAAACTCCGGCTGTTGCAGCCCCTCCGGGAAGTGCCTTTGACCCGGGTCTAATCATCAGTGACAGTGTGTTTTACGACTTTGGCACCATGACAATTCCGCAGATCCAAGCCTTCTTAGATTCCAAAGTTGCAGACTGTCGAGCGACCAACCCTGCGATTGACTGCTTGAAAAACGTCAAAGTAGACATACCCGAGACCCCAGCAACCGGACCTGGCGAGGTTGGCCCTTGTAAGGCAATTGCCGCTAAAGCTGGCGCGAGTGCTGCCGAAGTGATTTATGCAATTTCAAACGCCTGTGGCATCAACCCAAAGGTGTTCATCGTCACGCTGCAAAAGGAACAGGCGTTGGTTACCTCCACCAAGCCAACCGATTACATGTATCGGGCAGCAATGGGGTTTGGTTGCCCCGATAGCGACCCTGGCATCTGCGGAAAGGTATTCACCGGACTCTTCAACCAGCTCTACAAAGCCGCCAGGCAGTTCCGTTGGTATGGAAATCCAGCTGGATCGTTCACCTACTGGAAGCCCGGCCGCACCGTATCGATGCGATTTAATCCAAAGGCATCCTGTGGCAGCAAGAGCTTCGAACTTAAGAGTCAGGCAACAGCAAACCTCTACTACTACACGCCATACACTCCAAATGACGCTGCGCTAAAGAACCTCTATGGCACCGGTGACTCTTGCTCGGCTTATGGAAACAGAAACTTCTGGCGCTTTTTCCACGACTGGTTTGGTTCTCCGATTGGCGGAAGCTACCTGCTGAAATCCAGCACCAGCGAGACCTTCCTCATTGTTGACAATCTGCGCTACCGAGTCTGGGATTCCCGATTGGCTGCTGCCATTCGTCCGCTTGGTCCCGAAGGTGTAATTTCACAGGCCTACCTCGAGAGTTTTGAGAATAAGGGCGACCTTTACCAGTTGGTGAGACGCGGCACCACCAATGAGTTCTGGCTCTTGGTGGATGGCAGACGTTACTCGGTCACTGATTGCAATTTGGCGAGACAATTTGGCTTGAACTGTGATCTAGCAACCAGCCTCACCGAATCACAACTGAGCTTGTTCATTCAGGGTGGAGCACTCACCAGGTTGGTGCAAACCCCAGAGGGCAATAAGTTCTGGATTGAAAACGGCACTCGCAGACCGGTAGTTGATGACCTGGCGCTCAATTCCGTAGGCGGTCAGAGCACAAGCATTAGTCCGCTGGTGGTTGAGCAGATTGTGTCGCTGGTTCCGGGTGAACCGCTTGCGAGTGACCTGACGGTTTTTGGCCTGACCGGAACGGATGATGTCGCGCTGGCCTTTGGTGGCAAGAGTTATCGGGTGGCGGCATCATTGGCAACATCGATCGGCCTGATTAAATGGTTCACCGCCTCCAAGGTCGAGATTGACCAGCGTTTGGTATCGACTGCATCTGGAATCGTGCGCGGCTTTGTCTCCAATGCCGCTGGTCAAAACTTTGTGTTGACCGACACCGGCAAATTGCCAGTGATCGATCCAGCTAACTGGACCACCCAAGTTGCTGCTTTGCCAGATGCTGTGGTGAATAAGATTCCGACCGTCAACGGTTCGCTGGCGGCCCCGGCAGTGGTCACCAGTCCAGGCAATAAGCTCTCCTACTTTGTCCAAGGTGCGCAGCGTCGCGCGGTTTCCGATAAGTCGATGACTGACCGATTCCTGAGTTTGATCAGTCAGTCCAAGGCGATCACTCTGCCACTATCGGCAATCAACACCGTTGAAAGCCTAGGCAACGGCTTTGCCCCTGGATCCTTGGTCAAAAGCGCCGGAAGTAGCACAATCTTCCTGGTCGATGACCTAACCCGCAAAATTCGTCTGGTATCCGAGGATCACGCGAAGAACGTCTCTGACTCAAAGATCTACACCCTGGACAATGCTGAGTTGAACAAACTGCAGACCAGGACCGGTTTCACATCCATCAAGGTGCAATGTGATGGTGCAACCTATCTGATCGACGGCGGAACGCTGTATCCGATATCCCCTGCCGGAGCTGATGAGTATCCAGGAAAGCCATACCCACTTGCAGTTTCGACCTGTGCGGGTCTGAATGTTTCCAGTAAGCCGGTCGGTCAATTCTTGCGAGATGCCAAGGGCGGCCTGTTCTTCGTTGAGAATGGCACCAGAAGCAGAATTAGGAACTGGGCCCAGTTTGCAGCGCTCAAGGGTGACGGCCCAGGTTTCATCTCGGCCTCTAATTTCTTCGCTACCAAGATTCCAGTGGTTGGGACTGCACCTGCGACAGCAGTACTGGCATCATTGGCTAACACTCCAACTGGAGTCTTTGACGAACTTACCTTCCTCGGCACCGTGCCGGTAGTGACTACCCCGACGGTATCGCCAACCCCTAAGCCGACCACTTCGCCTAAACCCACGGTTTCGGCCACTGCATCGCCTAAACCCACAACCACTCCAAAACCGACCCCAACTCCAACGGCTTCCCCGACGCCAAAGCCGACCCCAACGCCAACTGTGTCGGCAACCACTTCGGCATTTGTGAGCTACAAAGTGGTGGCTGGTGACACCCTCGGATCAATCGCAACCAAATTTGGGGTGACGGTCGCGAGAATTCAAGCGGCTAACTCGCTTGGAACCTCGACCACGATTCGGGTGGGGCAGACCCTCAAGATCCCCACAGCGGTGAGCTCATCGCCGGTGGCGACCACATCACCGACGATAAAGACTTACACGGTCAAATCGGGTGACACTCTTTGGGGCATTGCCAGCAAACTTGGAGTGAGCGTAACCAAATTGGCAGAACTAAACGGCATCACCAATGCCAACCTACTTAAGGTTGGTCAAGTGCTAAAGGTTCCTAGCTAGCATCCCAAGCGGACTGCACGATGGCAGCCAAATCGTGCTTGGTTCTAAATCCCAAGACCTTGTCGATTCGAGAGACATCGGCCACCAATCGAGGTGGGTCGCCGGCTCGGCGCTCGCCGATTGCAACTTCAAAGTTGATTCCACTGGCGTGCTTGAGTGCATCTAAAACCTCAATTACTGAGGCCCCGACTCCAGTCCCAACATTGAAGGTGCTGAATTCTCGAGCATCGCTAGCTAGGTAGTCGACGGCAGCCAGATGGGCTAATGCTAGATCTTCGACGTGCACGTAGTCACGAATGCAGCTCCCATCCGGGGTCGGATAGTCGGTGCCAAACACTACCGGTGCCTTGCCTGCCTTCACTGCATTGATTGCGATCGGTATCAAGTTCAGCGCGGCTGTGTCGGCTAAGTCTTTATTTGCAGCTCCCGCCACATTGAAGTAACGCAGATTTACACCTTTAAGGCCCCAGACTTCGGCATTTTTTAACATCAGCTCGCCGATCAGTTTGGTCTGGCCGTATGGGTTGATTGGTGTACCTGGGTAATCCTCGGTGACCTTGTCAACATCGGGCATGCCATAGGTAGCTGCCGAGGAAGAAAAGACCAGTGATTTCAATCCAACTTCGCGCATGGCAAGCAGCAAGTTCGCCAAGCCACCTAGATTTTCCAAGAAATACTCTTCGGGCTTTTGAACCGATTCCCCAACCTGTTTTCTGGCCGCTAGATGAATCACCGCGTCAAAATTGTGCTCTTTCATTAGCTTTGCCAGCTGTGAAACGGCTTGCTCGGAGGCCAGTTCAAGTTCTAGCTTTGGGCAGTCAATCCTCGTCGCAAGGCCTGTGGAGAGGTTGTCAACGACAACGCAAGAGTGTCCGGCAGCCTGGGCTGCTTTCACTACGTGAGATCCGATGTAGCCTGCGCCACCTGTCACCAATAACTTCATGCCTAAAGGCTACCTTGAGGCTTTGCTAACAATTTGACTTCGCCGGAATAAATTCAACTTGACAAGGGCATAATTACACCGATGTAATTACATCAACGAGATTCAAAGGATTAGGGGTTATAGGCATGGAACAAAGAGGTCAGGTGCCTGCTAACTGGTTCGTCGATGTGCTCAAGCTGGGGGTTGCTGGAGCTTATTCAGATGGCGAGTCAGATCCATTAGCTTGGCAAGAAGATGCCCTTTGCTCTCAGACCGACCCGGAAGCCTTCTTCCCCGAAAAGGGTGGCTCGACTCGTGACGCCAAGCGCATTTGCGCTCAGTGCACCGTAAAGAGCGAGTGCCTCGAGTATGCCCTAAAGAACGACGAGCGCTTTGGTATCTGGGGTGGCCTCAGTGAGCGCGAGCGTCGCCGTCTGCGCAGGCGCGCCTAAGCCGTCGTGGGTTCGCTCTCGGTAGCGGCCATAGTCGTTTCACACGCCCAAGCCGATTTACTCGAAAGATCGCTTGCCGCAATTAGCGAGCAGACTCACCCCATTCAGCAGGTAGTGGTTGTTGAAACAGCTTCAGACCAAAAATCTATTGAACTGGCGCTGAGCTACGGATTTTCTGTCATTGAACCCGGAGCTCTAAAACTCGGGGCCGCCATTCAAGCCGGAATCAATGCGCTCTCCGCTACTCCCGGCTGGATCTGGGTGTTGCACGAAGACGCCGTGCCAGAACCAAATGCTCTCAAGTATCTATCCGAGGCAGCAGAGATATCACCTTCGGTAGCGGTAATCGGCCCCAAACTGTTGGAGCTAGATAACAGCATCCAAATCCAGCAACTGGGACTAACTGCCACCCCAACCGGTAGGCCATTTCTTTTGGTGCAGCGTGAGTATGACCAGGGGCAACATGACCGAGCAGGAGACACTCTGGCAGTTTCTACTGCCGGAATGCTGGTTTCGTTGGGAGTTTGGCAGCAACTTGGTGGTCTTGATGACAGCACTCCGGTATTGGCTCAGGACTTGGAATTTTGCGCCAAGGCGCGCGTGGCCGGCTATCGAGTGGTCGTCGAAGCTAAAGCCCGAGTGCATCACGCGGGACTCTCTATGCAGGGGAAACGACCAAGAAGCTGGCTGTCCGGCAGTTTTAGTCAAGCAATTTCGCGAGCGCATTTGCACTTCGCAACTTTGTATCTGCCAGCGGTATTGGTTTTCGCAATCTACTTGCTGCTGCCTCTAATGGTGTTGCTGGCAATCCCAGGCAATCTTTTGGCCAAGAGACCGGGACGAACCATCGCACAGTTTTCTGGCTGGATATGGGCTTGGTTCTCAATTTCTTCGAGACTCTCAGCTCGCAAACGATTTCGGGAGCTGGGTTCGGTAAAGCCACTCAGAGCACTTATTGCCACCAGGTCGCAGCGCAATCAACGCCGCAAGGCCAAGTTTGAGGTCGAGCCCGAGCTCGGTCTAGATTCTCAACGACCAGGGATGTTTAGAAGTAATTCGGCATGGTTTGTATTACTGCCATTGATTGCTTCGATTCAGCTTTTCCCGCAGGGTGCTATAACCGCAAACGGCATTCTGCCGCTTGGCGCAAGCCTGGATCGGCTTTTGCCATTTGTCGCAGCGAATTCGCTGCCGGTATTAGATTCCGTTTCACTCCCAACAGATCCATTCAGCTGGTGGTTACTTTTCGCTGGCTTGATTTGGCCAGCTGAACCTTCGCTGGGTTTTGCTGCCTTGGTGTTTGTTTCAACCAGCGTCGGGTTCTTTGGAGCTTGGCAACTGGGCAAGCTCTTTATCGCTAAGCCTTGGGTCATTACGTTGATTTCGCTCGGCTATGCGATGAGCCCACAGTTTCTAACCCTGAAATCTGATTTGGCGGTAGTTGAACTTCTGGCAGCCGCGATTCTGCCTTGGTCTCTGTTCTTCCTAATCAGGGCCATCGAAGCTTTCAATACTGCTCGCACTTGGCGTTGGACGGGACTGCTTGGTCTTTCCTTGGCTCTGATTGCCGCAGCCGCTCCATTGACCGCCGCTCTGGTGGCCGTCACTGTTCTACTGGCATCGGTTGTGCATTTGCGCCGTGGTGGGATTTTGATTTGGTCGCTACTTCCTGCCCTGGCGGTGCTCTATCCGTTGATTGGTTTTGCCTATCAAACTCAGAACTGGGCTGTGCTCACCCGCTCCAGCGCAATTGCAGGTGCACCGATCGAGGTGCTGAGCCCACTCAACTTGGCAGTGCTGGGAATGTTGATTCTGCTCAGCCTGCCGGCCTGGTTCATAAGCTCTGCGAAAAACAACTTGTCGCTATTCGGTTTTGCGATTTCTGCCTTGATCCTCAGTTCGATTCAACCTTTGGCGTCGAGCCAGGTTTTGGTTTTGGCGGCTGCATTGGCGCTGCTTTTGTTGGCTGGCCTGACGTTGGAGAGTATTCGCCTAAAGCCAGTAAATGCGTTGGTCGGGCTGACTGCCATAGCCGCAATCATGTTTTCCGGGTACAGCTATGGACTTATCAATCAAGTGGATCCAAGCTGGAAGGTTTCTAGGGTTATGCCAGCTCTGGTGGTGGCCGCCAGCGAGCAAGATCCGGATTTGAGAACTTTGGTGCTCGAAGTGGGGCAGCCGGTGGTTGCCAGTTACGTCTGGGGCAGTGGTAACAAACTAGAGATGGCTTCGGCCCTGTTGGATGACTACCCACCTCAGTCTGAACTGCAGCCAGCACTCGCTGAGATTTCAGCAAATCTCATTGCCGGTAATCAAGACAAGCTGATTCCGCTTCTCGAACAGACCCGAGTGGATTTCGTGCTGCTCGCCACGCCTAACCCTGAGATCGAAGTTGGAATCTCTAGCCTCGATATCCTTCAGCCCGCAGGTGCAACTTCGTATGGCGTGCTGTGGAAAGTAGATAGTGAGAACAACGCCTCATTGTCAGCCTCCGCCGAGAATCCGGTTCGACCTTGGCAGTTCGGTGTCGTGGTGGCTTTTGCGCTGCTCGCCCTCCCGACTCGAGCCGCAATTCTCGGTCGACGTCGAAGGAGGGTCACGAAGTGAAGCTAACGATTCGCATTCTCGGCGTGACGTTGACCCTGGCCGGTTTGTTTGGTGCCTGGTATGCCCAGGGCATCGACTGGCTCAATTTTGAACCCAAGCCTCAAGAAGCAATCGCTGTCACGACCGAAGCCAAGCCGCTGGAGTTGTATTGCCCCGGCCCACTGGTTGAGCTAGGCGGCAAGGACGGCACAGATCTTGGTTCTCTCGCGCTAGCTGGCAAGGCAAATCTCAGCTATCGCCTGGGTCAAGGAGTATTGGCTGCCGAACCCGAAGGTCGAATTGAGCAGGGGACTGCAGTCAGCATGTCCAGTCGCGAGCAAGGTTCTGCGACGCTAACCGCCGCCCAGGCGCAATTGATCCAGCGTCCCCGCATGGCGGGACTAGCTGCCACTGGATGTTCACAACCACAGGCTGAGGGCTGGTTAATTACCGGGATGGCCGGAAGTGGATTTGAAAGCATCTTGCTAGTTGGCAATCCAAACCCTGTTGAGGTTCAGGTCGAGCTAACTTTCCACCTCGAGACAGCAACCAGTTCGCAGCTGATTACCTTGGCACCTTTTGCCCAGCAGCAGCTTTCGCTTGCCAGTTTCGTTGATGCCGAACCCCAGTTTGCAATCCACTTCCAAAGTTCTGGTCAGAAGGTGTCGGTTGCGCTGCAGAATCGATCCAGCGCCGGTTTAAGTGCCACCGGAGTCGAACTCAAGGGTCCGACATTGGTAGCAGCCAAGGAATTGGTGATTCCAGGTTTTGAGACCTTGGCCGAAGGGTTGGCCAGTCCAACTCTGCGCATTTTTAATCCAGGTTCAAATCCGGCCCAAGCGTTGGTGACTTTTGTGGGTTCGGGAACCAATAGTGATGTGGTGCAGGTCGAAGTCCCAGCTGGTGGTTTTGAGCTGGTCAACCCAGATTTGGCCTTGGGTAATTACCTGGTCCTGATCCAGGCCGACTCTGAAGTGATGGCCGAGCTCTCCAACCCGTATCTTGCTGAGCGCTTTGACTTTGCCTGGTTGACTCCGGTGGCAAGTGTCACTGGAAAGTCGGCGATGGCGATTCCTAAATACCAGGCCAAGTTGGCCCTTGCTAATCCAGGTGACAGTGCTATCAGTGTGCTCGTTAGCCTAGACGGCGGATCGCAGGCGATTTCAGTGCCGGCTCGATCACAACTATTGCTTGACGTTAGCGGTGGTTCTGTAGTTTTGGATTCAACCGGTAGCTACCACGCGGCTTTGATTTTGAGCGACCCGAAGGGCTATGCAGTCTTGGCACCGAAGGAAAATGCCAACCTAGGTTCCAACATTCAGGTGCTGGTTCACTAGTTAGGGTGCATCAGTTCCCAGGGGTCCTTGTCGATTAGTGATGCGGCCGCAGATATAACAGCGTGCTCTATGTGCATCCTGGGGTCTGGTAGCCGCTGACGACCAAATCGCTCAATTGGAATTCGGTAGAGCGTTATCGTCATCGAAGTCTTGCTGGCATTCCAGCGCTTAACCGGCTCGTTGTCCACAATTGCCGGAACGTCCTCAATGCGCCACTTTAGATTTTTGAATTCTTCCTGGTAGCTGTCTTTTAAATACTCGCAGGTCTCTTGCACAACTGATTCAAAAAAGCCAAGGCGGGCCACGCCAAAGTGAAAGAGTTTGGAGGGCAGTGGGCGTCGCAGTCCGCGACCGTGACGATCTCGGTGACTTGAGGCCTTGATTCCCATTGGCTCATTGTATTCTTGGCACGCTAAAGCCAAAGAGAGTTCGCTAAGTGATCAATTTCAAAGATTTCGTGAAGACATATGACGTTCGAGGGTTGGTCGGCTCGCAGCTGACCGAGGACGTAGTTGCCGCCTTTGGTGCTGCATTCGTTGATGAACTTGCACTGAGTGGCAAGCAATTGGTTATCGGGCATGATATGCGCGATAGCTCACCGGAATTCGCAGCAGCGTTCGCCGCTGGGGCTGCCAAGCGTGGTGGCAATCCGATGATGTTGGGTCTGTGCTCTACCGACATGACATATTTTGCCTCCGGCAAGCTGGACCTTCCTTCGGTGATGTTCACCGCAAGCCACAACCCAGCTAGCTACAACGGTATGAAGTTCTCACGATCTGGAGCAAAGGGAATTGGCTTGGACACCGGATTAGCCGCCATTAGAGATCGCGCACAAAACTACTTTGATTCCGGAATCATCCAGGTTGAGACTTCGGGCGCTATCGAGCAGATTAACCTCACTCGCGAGTATGTCGAGTATCTGCGCAAGTTGGTTGATCTTTCCAAGACCCGCCGACTCAAGATTGTGGTTGACGCCGCCAACGGCATGGGTGGTTTTACGGTTCCACTCGTTCTTCAGGATGCCGCCGGGCTACCTGAGCTGAATCTTGAGATTGTGCCGTTGTATTTTGAGCTGGATGGCACCTTCCCAAACCATGAGGCAAATCCGCTGCAGGTCGAGAACCTGAGGGACTTGCAAAAGGCTGTCATCGAGCACGGAGCTGATCTTGGCTTGGCATTTGATGGCGATGCTGATCGCTGTTTCGCGGTTGATGAAACCGGCGGACTGGTTAGCCCATCGGCGCTCGCCGCCATCGTTTCGATCCGTGAGATTGAAAGAGTTCAGGCACTGGGCGAGAGCGATATCACCGTCTTGCACAACCTGCTCACCTCCAAGGTGGTTGAGGAACGCATCGCTCAGGCAGGTGCCAAGCCGGTGCGCACCAAGGTGGGGCACTCGCTAATCAAAGAGCAGATGGCGGCCACCAACGCGGTATTCGGTGGCGAGCACTCCGCGCACTATTACTTCAGAGACTTCTGGGGTGCCGACAATGGCATGTTGGCTGCTCTTCACCTGATTAGCGAGCTGGGTGAATTCCAGGGAACGATGAGTGAACTTTCCAAGAGCTTTAGCCCTTACTTCTCATCCGGGGAAATCAACTCGACAGTTTCCGATGTTCCCGCGGCCCTTGCCCGCCTGCGGGAGGCTTTCCCGCAATGCGATGTTGAAGCATTTGATGGTTACACCTTCAGTTTTACCGAACCAGAAAATTGGTTCTGGTTCAATGTTCGCTCGTCAAACACTGAACCATTGCTTAGACTTAACGTCGAATCAAACCACGAGGCCTCGATGGAAAAGATTCGTGACCAAGCCATTCAAATCATTCGCAATGGCTAACCGATTCGAGAGGCCGTAAATGTCCCAGACCCTAACCCAGATCGACTTCAAGGTCGCTGACTTATCGCTAGCCGAATATGGCAGACACCAGATTCGTCTCGCTGAAGCCGAAATGCCGGGTTTGATGGCGCTTCGCAGCGAGTTTGGCGCTTCGCAGCCGCTCAAGGGAGCTCGCATCGCGGGGTCGCTGCACATGACCATTCAGACCGCGGTTCTGATTGAAACCCTAAAGGCACTAGGTGCCTCGGTGCGCTGGGCAAGTTGCAATATCTACTCGACCCAAGACGAGGCTGCAGCCGCTGTGGTGGTTGGCTCCGGCACCACCGAGCAGCCAACGGGTACACCAGTTTTTGCTTGGAAGGGCGAGAACCTCGAAGAATACTGGTGGTGCACCGAGAAGATCTTCGACTTTTCGGCAGAAGGCTTTGACGGCCCAAATCTGATTCTTGATGACGGTGGCGATGCCACGCTGTTGGTTCACAAGGGTGTGGAGTTTGAGGCGGCCGGTTCGGTACCTCCAGCCGGACTAGATGATTCTGAGGAATACAAGGTAATCCTCGAGGTGCTGCGTGAGTCTCTCAAGCGCGATGCCAGCTACTTCACCCGCATTGCTAAGGACATCAAGGGCGTTTCGGAGGAGACCACCACCGGTGTTCACAGATTGTATGAGTTTGCCAAGAATGGCACCTTGCTATTCCCAGCCATCAATGTCAACGATGCGGTGACTAAGTCCAAGTTTGACAATCGCTACGGTATTCGCCACTCGCTTCCAGATGGCTTGAACCGAGCCACCGACGTTTTGATTGGCGGCAAGGTTTGCTTCGTTGCCGGTTACGGTGACGTGGGTAAGGGCGCGGCTGAAGCGCTTCGCGGTCAGGGCGCCAGGGTAATCGTTTCCGAGGTTGACCCAATTTGTGCATTGCAGGCAGCGATGGATGGTTTCCAGGTCACCACCTTGGAAGACGTAATTGGCCAGGTAGATATCTTCGTAACTGCAACCGGTAATGAGAACATCATTCGCCCTGAGCACCTAATGCAAATGAAGAATTTGGCAATCCTGGCGAATGTTGGTCACTTCGATAACGAGATTGACATGGCTGGCATCAGCAAGATGCAGGGCGTGAAGAAGGTCGAGATCAAACCTCAAGTCCACGAGTGGCGTTTACCAAATGGCAATGCCGTGCTGATTCTTTCTGAGGGTCGCCTGATGAACCTCGGCAATGCCACCGGTCACCCAAGCTTTGTGATGTCCACCTCGTTCTCCAACCAGGTGCTGGCCCAAATTGAGCTTTACCTGCGCTCGGCTGAGCACGGGTTGGGGGTACACATCATGCCTAAGGAGCTGGATGAGAAGGTGGCCAGGTTGCACTTAGACGCGCTTGGTGTAAAACTGACTCAACTATCTGATCGTCAGGCACGATACATTGGAGTAGATGTAGCGGGTCCGTTCAAGGTAGATCACTACCGGTACTAGCTGGAGGTTGTGCAGTGTCAAACAAGATTCTCGTCGTTGACGATGACGATGCACTTCGCGAAATGGTTGGGCTAGTTCTCAACGCTGCTGGTTACGAAACGGTGTTTGCCGCCGATGGTTTGAGCGCCGTCGAAGTCTTCAAGAATGAAAATCCAGACCTTGTGCTGCTGGACATCATGCTTCCTGGTCAGTCTGGTATCGAGGTCTGCAAGCAACTTAGGATGCTAAGCGGCACGCCGATCGTAATGCTCACCGCAAAGGGCGACACTGAAGATGTGGTCTTGGGTCTGGAGGCCGGAGCTGACGATTATGTTGTCAAGCCACACAACGGTGCTGAACTGTTGGCACGCATCAAAGCCAGACTCCGTCCGGTTGCTGAAGACGGTGGCATCATCACGGTTGGCGAACTAACCATGGACCCTCGTTCCTACGAGGTAAAGCGTGCCGGTGTTCGTATCTCCTTGACACCATTGGAATTCAAGCTGTTGCACACCCTGGCAGTGAAGCCTCAGCAGGTTTTCTCCCGCGAAATGCTGTTGGAACAGGTTTGGGGATATCAGTACAAAGCCGACACTCGCCTAGTGAACGTGCACGTTCAGCGTTTGCGCTCAAAGGTTGAAGAAGATCCAGAAAATCCAAAGATTGTCACCACTGTGCGCGGCCATGGATATCGGGCTGGTACCGAAACTCCGTGATCTCCCTGCTGAGACGGTCACTTACTGCTAGGACCGTATTTGCCACAGTAACCCTGAGCGCTATTGCGCTGGCAACTCTGGGGGGATTTCTCTCCTACTCGCTTGCGAACAACTTTTTCCAAAACCGACTTAGCCAGGTGCTTAGTGAAACCGAACGCGCGGTGTCCTCGGTGCAGGGAACCGTGGCAGCTGCCTCACTGGCCGATGAGACCGCACTGCAAACCTTGATCAACTCTGTGGTGCCATCGCTTGAGGTGTCTGGTGTCTCGGGAGCTAGGCAAGTTGCGCTGTTGCGCAGCCCCGGCCAGCCTCAGCTGCAACTTTTTCAATCCCCAATTTCTCAGGATCTTGACCTAGCGACAATTCCAAGTGAATTGCGAGAACAGGTAAGGGCCTCTGCAGGTGTACTTACCTACACCTCAGTCTCACTGGTAAAGGATGGGCAAGTAGTCCCCGGCATTACCGTGGGAGCTCCAATCACGCTTCCCTTGGCTGGTGATTTCGAACTCTATTTGGTTTTTGATTTAGGCCCAGAGCAGCAAGCGCTCGCCACGGTGCAAAGTGCCCTAGCAATTGGTGGCGTGGTGCTTTTGGTAGTTATCTCTTTGGTTAGCTATTTCGTCACCAGAACGATTGTCAAGCCAGTTGAGCAGGCAGCGTCAGTAGCTGAGTCGCTTTCCGAAGGCCAGCTCGATGTTCGTCTACCCGAGAAGGGCACCGACGTGATGGCAGTGCTAGCCCGCTCGTTCAACAAGATGGCGAATAGCTTGCAGCAGCAAATTCAGCAATTGGACTCGCTCTCTCGAATGCAGCGCAGATTCGTTTCCGATGTTTCTCACGAACTGAGAACCCCTATGACCACGATCAAGCTCGCGGGGGAGGTTATCTTCGGTAACCGAGAGAAGTTGGAACCAGCGCTATCCAGATCTGCCGAGTTGATGCAGAACCAAATCTCGAGATTCGAAGAGCTACTAGCTGACTTGCTTGAAATCTCGCGCTATGACGCCGGTGCCGTGACGCCAGATCTAGAACTGCATGACCTAAATGCCGTTGTCGGCGCAGCAATTGCCAGCATTGAGCCGCTAGCCAAGAGCAAGGAAACCGAGATTCAGGTCAAGCTTCCCTCTGGCAATGTCGAGGCTGAATTTGACGCGAAACGCATCGAAAGACTGCTGCGTAATTTGCTATCGAATGCGGTGGAGCATGGTGAGGGTAGGCCGATTGTGGTGGAGGTGGGTGCCAACGCGCAGTCCGTGGCAGTCTGCGTGACCGATCAGGGCGTAGGTATGACCAAACAACAACTCGAGCGTATCTTTGACCGATTCTGGAGGGCCGATCCCGCTCGACAACGTTCGGTTGGTGGCACTGGACTGGGCTTGGCAATTTCTAAAGAGGACGCCATTTTGCACCGTGGTTGGTTGCAGGTTTGGTCCAAGCCAAATCGCGGATCCTGCTTTAGGCTCACGCTGCCGATCAGCGCTACCGCAGTCATCTCAAACTCGCCGCTGCCACTGCCTCCAAGAACTATGGAGGGTTAGTGAAAAAGTTTTTTGCTCTCGCACTCAGCCTGTCGGTTCTCACGGGCTGTGCGCAATTGCCAACCTCGGTGAACATCAAAAGCGGCCCGGAATTGGTTGCTCCAGAGGCAGTTGATTTCAGCTACTACATTCCAACTGGGCCATCCGATGACGAAACTCAACAGGAAATTGTCTCTGGCTTTTTGGCAGCGGGCACTGGTCCGCAAAACGACTACTCGGTAGCTCGAGAGTTTCTAACCGCTGAGTTTGCGCAACGCTGGAATCCAACCGGAGAAGTTCTTATCCGTGATGGTGCACCTGGTTTCACCCCTACCGGGGAAAGCTCGCTTCTGGTTGATGTGCGGGTTGGAGCGGTGGTCGATGAACATGGTCGCTATCAGGAGAATTTAGAGCCAGAGCAATCCACGCTCCGCTTCACGCTGGAGCGAGAAAATGGCCAGTGGCGAATCGCGAGTGCACCAAATCTGACCGTGGTTACCTCGCCGGTGTTCTCGGTAGTTTTCAATCCGTTCCAGGTTTACTTCTACAACAACACTCAAAATGCCCTAGTTTCTGATGTGCGCTGGTTCCCATCCCGCGCCTCGACTGGAACCAAGTTGGTGAATGCACTTTTGGACGGGCCTTCTTCTCATCTGGCCCAGGGTGTTACATCGGCCATTCCTGCTGGAACCAAATTGACCATTGACGCTGTCAATGTGGTCGATGGCGTCGCCCAGGTTGACTTTGACTCCACTGCCCTGGAGGCCGATGCGCTAGAGCGCAGGTTGATGCTGACTCAATTGCGAGCCACCTTGATGCAGTTAGTTGGTGTCAGCGATGTTCAAGTCTCCATCAACAGCTCTCCGCAAGAAATCGTGCCAGCCAACTTGCAGTCCACAACAGTCGGAGGTGCTGCCTTTTATCTCAAGAGCACCGGGATTTACCGCGTCACCGGAACCAATGACACCGTGATCCGTGGGACCGCCGGTTTTGTCGATGCTGATTCGGTCACCTTCTTCGACGTCATCGATGATGGTGACTGGCTGGCTTATGCCACCTCCGAAGGTGTCACGATGGTGAACAACACTGGTTTGTCCGGCCGCAGTGAACTGGTGTCGAGGCAGCAAAGCATCAGCAGTTTGTTCTTCGATTCCTATGGCTATTTGTGGATAGTTCCAAAATCCGGTTTAGAGCCAATTGAAGTGATCTCTAAATCTGGCGAGCGAAAGTATCTTTTCGACAATACCCCTGGGGTCAGAGGCAAAGCTCGAATCAGCCCTGCCGGAGCTCGAATTGCAGTGATCGAGACTAGTCAGCCAAGTCGAATAAATACTTATTCGATATCCAGAGACCTTGCCGGCTGGCCGATTAAATTGACCCAGGGCGGTTTTGTTCACACGTCTATTGGCGCAGTCATCTCATTTAGCTGGCAAAGTGCCGACACCGTGAGGGTGTTGGAGGAGACTAGCTCTGGACTCACCTCAATAAGTGACTATCCGATCACCGGACCAAGGTCTCAGTTGAGCATTCCACCAATTTCTGGAACCGAGATCTACACCGGTACAGCCGGACTTTCGACCTATTTGGTTGCGGACAACGGTGAGGTTTGGGTGCTGACCGGTAGTGCTTGGCGCAGAGTTGTTCTAGATGCAACGCTGCTCGCTACTGACGACTAACATCAGCTTCAAAGTGCGACCTCTGCACAAAGTTTGGTCATCCGACTAGTCCAACGGCGGTCTGTTGGATATTTGAGCCATGCTTGATGCCCTCATAGATTTTGTTTTTCCAGCAAGATGCATAGTGTGCGATCGGAAGCACAAGCAACTTTGCGAAGAATGTCGACTTGAGCCACGAATTATCGCGGTTGAGGGTTTCGGTTTTCCGGTTTTTACGGCTCTCGAGCTTGAGGGTGCCAGTGAGAAGGTGATTTCTGGCTATAAAGACCAGCACCTGACGGCCTTAGAAAAGCCGTTAGCGAAGGTCGCAGCCAAACTCCTTTCGCGCCAAGACTTTAGCGGTGTCGATGCCGTAGTTACTCCAGCGCGGAATGCAAGAAACTATCGAAAACGGGGTTTTGATCCGGCTCACAACATTGCCAAAAGAGCTCTTCGATTCGCAGATCTACCAATCCCTGTTCTGCGTTTGGCAAACTCGCGCTCGAGACTTGATCAGCGCGGTTTGAATAAAGCTCAACGAGCGGAGAATGTGCATCAAGCCATGACATTGAAGCGAATGGGGCTAATCCGAGTGGCTTTGTTTGACGATGTCATCACTAGTGGCGCCACAATCCAAGAAATGGCCCGAGCCTGCGAGCAGGCCGGGGCAACGGTCGCATTTTGCTGTGTATTGGCTCAAAGAAATTCAGTTAATTGATATCTGCATTTACAAATAGGCGTATCTTGTTTTCAAGGCAATGTTGCCCAAAGACGGAGGTAAAAATGGAACTCAAAATATCTGCCAAAAACCTCAATGTCTCGGATCGATTCCGAGATTACGTCGAAGAGAAAGCCGGGAAAATAGACCGGTATGCCCACAAGCCTGAAGAGCTGCACATCAAGGTAACCCGACAAGAGCACAGCAAGACTGCAGGTTCGGAAGATCAGGTGGAGCTGACTGTTTATGAGCCTGGGCACATCGTGCGCGCCGAGGCACGAGCCAGTGACAAATTCGCAGCCTTTGACATTGCCTTTGGCAAGTTAGTGGAGCGACTCCGCAGGTATTCGGACAGGCACAAGGTGCACCGCGGTGGTGGTCACAAAAACCTATCCGCCAGCGAACTTTCGGCATCCGATTTTGCTTCCCTCGATATCACTCCTGCCGATCACGACCTGCTTTTAGGAAAAACACCTCAAGAGGTTGATCAGTCCGAAGCGCCATATAGCCCGGTCGTGATCAAGTCAAAAGAATTTGAGAGCAAGCCGATGACCAGAGAGGAAGCGGTCAGTCACATGGAGTTGGTTGGGCACGATTTCTACCTCTTTCTGGACTCAGAAACCTCCCGACCAGCTGTGGTTTATCGCCGCAAGGGCTGGAACTACGGAGTTATTTCTCTGGTCTAGTCAAAGGCCCATCACGGGTAGAATTACAGCCGTTAACCAAGGAGTATCTATTGGCGTCGATTATTGACAAATTGCTTCGCGCGGGCGAGGGCCGACTGCTTAGAAAGCTGCAGTCCATTGCCGCTGAGGTAAACGCACTAGAGCCAAACTTCCAGGCCTTGACCGACGAGGAATTGCACGGCGAGACCGCAGCGCTGAGGCAGCGGTTTGCCGAAGGGGAAACCCTTGACGACCTGCTACCGGAGGCATTCGCTGCTGTTCGCGAGGCTTCGGTTCGAACCCTTGGTATGCGTCACTTTGATGTTCAGCTAATGGGTGGAGCCGCCCTTCACCTCGGCAACATCGCCGAAATGAAGACCGGTGAGGGTAAGACCCTGGTTGCAACTTTGGCTGCCTACCTAAACGCCATCCCTGGTCGCGGTGTGCACGTTGTTACCGTGAACGACTTCTTGGCTGGCTATCAGTCAGAGCTGATGGGTCGTATCTTCCGTGCCCTTGGTATGACTACCGGCTGCATCCTTGGTGGCCAGGACCCAGCACAACGCCGCGAGATGTATGCCTGCGACATCACCTATGGAACCAACAATGAGTTCGGTTTTGACTATCTGCGCGACAACATGGCTTTGAATAGCCAGGACCTTGTTCAGCGCGGGCACTTCTTCGCAATCGTCGACGAGGTTGACTCGATCTTGATTGATGAGGCCAGAACCCCATTGATCATCTCTGGGCCGGCAGCGGCAGACGTGAATCGTTGGTTTGGAGTGTTTGCCAAATTGGCTCAGACATTGCAGATTGACGTTGACTACGAGGTTGATGAGAAAAAGCGCACCGTTGGCGTTCTGGAGTCCGGAATCGACAAGGTCGAGGACTACCTTGGAATTACCAATCTCTATGAGACCGCAAACACCCCGCTGATCTCATTCCTAAACAATTCAATTCGCGCGAAGGAACTCTTCCGCAAGGACCGCGACTACGTAGTTGTGAATGGCGAAGTTCAGATTGTTGATGAGCACACCGGACGTCTTCTCCCAGGTCGTCGTTACAACGAGGGCATGCACCAGGCCATTGAGGCCAAAGAAGGTGTAGCCATCAAGGCTGAGAACCAGACTCTGGCCACAGTAACGCTTCAGAACTACTTCAGGCTCTACGAGAAGCTGTCGGGTATGACCGGAACCGCTGAAACCGAAGCAGCAGAGTTCATGTCGACCTACAAGTTGGGCGTGGTTCCAATCCCCACCAACAAGCCAATGGTTCGAATCGACCAGTCTGACCTGATTTTCAAGAACGAAGAAGTCAAGTTCCACATGGTGGTTCAGGACATCGCTGCGCGTCACGCCAAGGGGCAGCCAATCTTGGTTGGAACAACCAGCGTTGAGAAGAGCGAATACCTTTCCAAGTTGCTTGCCAAAGCCGGCATCAAGCACGAGGTATTGAACGCCAAGAACAATGCCCGTGAGGCAGTGATTGTCGCTCAGGCCGGTCGCTTTGGTGCGGTAACTGTTGCAACCAACATGGCCGGTCGTGGTACTGACATCATGCTCGGTGGAAACGCAGAGTTCCTCGCGGTGCAGGAAATGCACAAGCTTGGTCTCGACCCAGAAGAGCAGGCCGAGCAATATGAAGAGGCTTGGGATGAGATCTTCAGTAAGGTCAAGCAAGAGGTAGCCAAAGAAGCCGAGCGAGTGCTCGAAGTTGGCGGACTCTATGTACTTGGAACCGAGCGCCACGAATCCCGTCGCATCGACAACCAGCTTCGTGGTCGTTCCGGTCGTCAGGGAGATCCGGGTGAGTCCAGGTTCTACCTTTCGCTAACCGATGACCTGATGCGCCTATTCAACTCTGGGGCTGCTGCGGCGCTAATGAACCGTTCTTCGGTTCCCGATGACTCTGCGATTGAGTCAAAGATGGTTTCTCGCGCTATTGCCTCGGCACAAGGTCAGGTCGAGGGTCGTAACGCCGAGATTCGTAAGAACATCCTGAAGTATGACGATGTTATGAACCGCCAGCGTGAGGCAATCTATGCCGACCGTCGACAGATTCTCAAGGGCGAAGACATCTCCGCCACCTTCCATTCCTTCTTGGAGGAGACGGTGAAGGACATCGTTGCGGTAAATCTTCCAGAGGGCGGCAGTCAGGATTGGGACCTCGAGCAGCTTTGGGTTCAACTCAAGCAGATCTACCCAATCGGCATCGAGATATCTGAGGTCCTTGAGGCGGCCGGATCCCGTGCCAAGCTCACCAGGGCATGGTTGATCGAAGAGATCTTGTCAGATGCTCGTATTGCCTACGCTAACCGCACCAAGGAGGTCGGTGAAGAGGTTATGCGTGAGCTTGAGCGTCGTGTAATGCTTTCGGTTATTGACCGTAAGTGGCGCGACCACCTCTACGAGATGGACTACCTAAAGGAGGGTATTGGCTTGCGCGCAATGGCGCAGCGCGATCCTCTGGTGGAGTACCAGCGCGAGGGTTACGGAATGTTCATTGACATGATGGCCGGCATTCGTGAAGAGGCAGTTCAGTTCTTGTTCAACATCGAATTGAAGCAGGCAGAGCCCCAGGTTGAGGTTCAACAGCCACAGCAGCTGACCTTCAGTGCGCCTGATGAGAACGGTGAAGCTGACTCACACAGTGAACCAAACCCATCAGTCAAGCCAGTTCAGAAGCCAAAGCAAGGCGGGTCGGGAAGTTCTTTCTTCAAGAACTAAGAGATAGTCCTGGTCGACGAATTACTGACCTAAAGAGATACGTTTCTCTAAGGCAAGTTACTAGTTCAATTAAATGGTTTGCGAAGGGGGTAAAAAGTGGAATGGTTGTTTGATTTTCTTGTCCAGGCCGAAACAAGCAATTTGAAAACTGCGCACTATCCGAAAGAGTATGACACTTTCAAAATGAAGGTTTCCTTTGGTCAAGGTGCTTCAGCTAGAGTGCCTTGGATTAGCTTTTATGCAGATGGAATGTCGACTAGCAATGGCTATTACCCCGTTTACCTTTTCTTCAAAGACGCCAAAAAACTCATTTTGTCCTATGGAGTGAGTGAGTCAAATGATTTTGGCAAGTCTTGGCGCGATGACATCCTGGACGGGGCCCCGAGAATTCAAGAAGTTCTTGAAAATCCCCCGCGTTACGGGGCTTCATGGATTTTCAAATCGTACGAAATTGACCAAGTAAATGGCAAAGCAGTTCCTTATTCAAATGGAAAACCCGTTTCACAAAATGAGCTGGAATCAGATCTGAAGGCAATTCTCAAGAAATTCAACTCAAATCTTGACGATTCTCTTCAGCAAAAGGACTCACCCCTGTCGGCTGGTTTGTTTTTTATGGAAAAACAGCTCGAAGACTTCATTATCGACAATTGGGCCACCAGCGAGTTGGGGCAAAAATACGACCTAATTTATGAAGAAGGCGTACTTGTAAGTCAGCAGTATCGGACCTCTATTGGGCCCATCGATATCCTTGCTAAAGATAAGACCACAGGAAATTATGTGGTCATTGAGTTGAAGAGAAATCAGACTAGTGATGACACGGTGGGTCAGATTTCGCGATATATGGGCTGGGTATCCGAAAACTTGAATGACAAGCATGTAAAGGGAATCATCATCGCGGGCAAATATGATGAGAAGTTGCACTACGCCCAAGCGCTTATTGACAGCATCGAAGTCCAGCTTTACGAGGTGAAATTTACACTTCGCCAGCATGCACGCCAGCTCTAAGGCGATGGCCTGCGGATAGACTCCAAGAGTGAGCAAACAGGACTCAAATAGCCAGCAGTGGCTTCGAACTCTCATGGCGGATTGGCAACTAATTGCCGATCTAGCCTTTGGCGATTTGGTTCTATGGACACCTAAAGCGGGTAAATTGCAGGCTTCCGCGCATGCCCGTCCAGCAGCTTCAGCCACCCTTTTTTATCGCGACATAACCGGGACGCCTTCAAGATTCGACTGGGATCAAATCATCCAAGAAGCTTGGACGACAGGTGTTCCAGTTTTATCTGACGAGCCAGCCACTTTCGAGGGAGTCAGAACCAAGATCGATGCCTACCCGGTATTCGCGCCTGGAAAAGAATCTGACTCGGCACCAATCGCAGTCATTACGAGGCATACCAACCTTGGTGAGTCGCGGGTGCCGAATAAGCTTCAGTTGAATTTTGTCGCGATTGGTAATGCACTGCTTCAAATGGTTAGCCGTGGCGCTTTTCCAATCCCAGAAGCTGGCAGTGAGTCCAAGCGTGGAGCGCCTCGTGCCAACGATGGACTGGTACGTCTTGATCAAAGTGGGCGAGTGCTGTTTGCTAGCCCTAACGCGCTCTCAATGTTCAATCGCGCAGGAGTAGACGGAGATCTAGAAGGCCGATTGTTTGCCGAGAGCATCACAGGCTTAGACCTTAGGCAAGATCAACTCGATGAAGGCTTGCCGCTTGTTCTCACCGCCAAGGGGGCATGGCGCACGGACTTGGAATTTGAAAACGTCACAATTGCGGTTCGCTCCATTCCGCTTTACGAGGGCTCGGAGCGAGTCGGTGGAGTGGTTTTGTGCCGTGATGTCACTGAGTTACGTGTTCGAGAACGCGCACTAATTACCAAGGACATGACTATCCGAGAAATTCACCACCGCGTGAAAAATAATCTTCAGACGGTTGCCTCGCTCTTGAGAATCCAATCCCGGCAGAGCGACTCTGAGGAAGTTAAGGAATCTCTTGCACAGGCTATGCGTCGAGTTAGCGCTATTGCGGTGGTTCACGATGTTCTGTCAGAAGGAATAGATCAGGAGGTTTCCTTCGATCAGATCTTCAAGCGAATTCTGCTTCTGGTGCCGGAAATCGCTGGATATCACACCACGGTGAAAACCGAGTTCTCTGGCAGTTTTGGGGAACTCGCGGCAGAACGATCGACCCCTTTGGCATTGGTGCTGACAGAGGTAGTTGCCAATGCGGTTGAGCATGGTTTGTCAGATCGAAGTGGCACCGTTCAAGTCGAGGCGATCCGGGAAAAGAAAACCTTGACCATCACCGTCACAGACGATGGCTCCGGCCTAATTGAAGGAAAGGTCGGAACCGGCCTTGGTACGCAAATTATTAGAACCCTTGTGGAGTCGGAACTTCGAGGCAAAATTCTTTGGACTTCACCAATTAGAGGTGGGACCAAGGTAACTATCGAATTGCCGGTTTAGCCTTCAAGGCTAGTGAGCATTTGGGCAACAGCCGCAGCTGGGCTTAGTCCCTGAGGAAACTGCGGAGCTTGTCCAAGAATCGCCCTACTTGCAAGTCCGGTCTCAGTGTGGCCGAGCAATTCGCTGACCACTTTGATCCCGCTACGTCGCCATTCTCTGGCAACAGCAACTAGGAAGCCGTGCATGGCCATTTTTGATGCCGAGTAGCTAGAAAGGCTGGGCAGTGGGGTTTGGGCCACCACTCCGGTTACATTCAGAATGAAAGCACCCTCAGAGCCTGCAAGATTTGGCTGCAGCGCGACAAGCAACTCTCGAGGACCGCGGTAATTCACCTGCAACAACTTTGCATCAATTGTTTCCGGAGTCTCAGTGGCCAAACCAAAAGCCACCACGCCCGCACTAACAACGACGCCGTCAAGCTTGACGGCGGAGTTTAGGTAGTTTGCCAAGGTGGCTATTGATTCTGCATTCTCAAGATCTAAAAGCAGTTTTTGCACCACCTGATCTGGGATCTGAGTTGCAGATTCATTGGTTCGTGCAGTGCCATAAACATTCGCTCCGGATGCCGCCAACCTGGAGACAAATTCTCGACCGAGTCCGCCCGATGCGCCAACCACCAAAATGTTCTTACCTGAGAAATTCATAATCATCCCAACCTGCTTGGTGGATGGGTTATTTCGAGGTAACAAAGAATCTCTCAAGCCATTGCCAAAAGTAGACTTTGACCAGTCATCAACAAGAGGAAGCCCTTTGAAAGTTATCGCCTTTGGTATTGCGCTTGCACTAGCGCTATCGGGTTGTTCTGCAACCCAAGATGCATCGAACAGTGAGTGCGATGGCGTGCTGGTTGAAGTCAACTTCGGTGCTTTGAATTCAGAGCAGATCTCAAGCTGCATTGCGTTTGAAGGTGAAGAGATTTTGGCAAAAGAAGTGCTCTCCCAGGCTGGAGTTGAACTCGAGGGAACCGCGACCTATCCAGACCAAATTGTCTGTCGGGTGAATGGGCTACCAAGTGCAACTGAGCCAATTGACATTGATGGCAAGGAGCCGTATTTAGAAACTTGCGCTGATATGCCAGCCGAGTTTGCCTACTGGGCACTATGGGTGAAGACGGATGCATCAGCGGAATGGGCGTATGCCACTGAAGGTGCTGCCACCCTAAAGCTAAGCCGTGGCCAGTCGGTTGGATTAGCATTCGCTTCCGGTGATGAAGTCCCAACCCCAACCAACTGATGTTCTCTAAGGCCCGACAAATCCAATTGGCAATTCTCTTGCCAATTGGATTCTTGATGGCTCGCGCAATTTACGCTCTCATTTTTGGCGGCGCACGCTTTGGCGAGACTCTGATGCTTGAGTTGCCAGAACTTCGTTTAGCGGGGCCTTTTGCTCACGTGACAATCTTTGGATCGGTTTACCTAGAGGGCTTGCTGGCTAACCTTTCGACTGCGCTACCTTTTTCTGTTTTTATGCTTGCCACTGGCTTAGCGATGGTGTTTATCAAACCGGCCCATTTGTTTTCACTGGCCAACTCGATGCCGGTTTTCCGGCCACTGCTATCGGCGGTTGCTATCGGCTGGATTCAGATTCCTGCACTGATCATGGCGACCTCGCGTATTTCTAGAGCAATCAAGATTCGAAAAGAGAAGAAGCATCGCGCAGTTTTACCAATTCTTGAGACTGCTATTGGCCTAGCGCTTGCAATAGCTCAACGACTTACACTCAGCAGCAGGAAAAGTGACTCGACCGCTGGCAATCTTGAAATAGCAAACCTCTTTATAGAAGAGCCAGGATTGCGTGAGATTAACCTCAGTGTTAAAGCTGGCGAATGCCTGGTCATCTCTGGTCCAACTGGGAGTGGAAAGAGCAGTTTGCTACTTGCCGCCACCGGCTTGGCGGCAGAGCTAGGACTCACGGTTTCAGGCGAGATAACCTCTCCGGCCTTGGTTGGCTTTGTTTCCCAGGAGGCCAGACAGCAGCTGTTTGGCCCACTGGTAAGAGACGAAATTGCCCTTACTCAGCACTTTGGACTGGACAAGAAATTCGAGAGGCCAGTGCACCTACTTAGTGAAGGTGAGGCGATCGCGGTCAGCGTGGTGAGGGAATTGCAGAAGCAACCTCAACTGTTGATTTTGGACGAGCCTCTTTCTGCTTTGGACGAATCAGCTACCTACGAGCTGATTGCGCTGCTTCGCGGCTACTTGGAATCAGGTGGTGCTCTCTTGATCGCCGAACATAGGCCGCTATCGCTGGCTGGCATTGCGACCAGAGTCGCCCACATCTCAAATGGCAAGCTACTCCCTGGAAATCTACCTAAATCCGCTTCAGTTCCAAAAAGAACCAAAGCACTTTTAACCTCTGACGAGGTGTTGAAATTCGAAACCAAGTCAATCGGCTATCCAGAGCAGCTGCTGATGGCAGCACCGATGCTTTCAGTGCACCAATCTGAAATCATCGCCGTTACCGGCCCGAATGGTTCTGGCAAAACATCGCTACTTAATGCAATCTCCTCTTCTACCGTTGACGCAGTATTGGTACCCGAATTGGTGACAGACTTCTTCGTGACCACTAGCCTCAAGGCCGAACTAGACCGGGCTGATCGAATTGCGAAAGTCGAAGCCGGTTTCACTGCAGAAAACCTGATGTCAATTCTTGGAGCTCTACCGGATCTAAGTACCCACCCTCGCGATCTTTCGGCCGGGACTCAAGTGGCCCTTGCAATCGCAATGCAGCTGAGTCAAAAGCCGAGGATTCTGCTGATTGATGAACCGGCTCGCGGCTTTGATAATCAGACCAAGGCTCAGGTAGTGGCAACCCTGGAATGTGTTAGAGAAACCGGTTGTGCTGTAATTTTAGCCACGCACGATCAGCAGCTGGTCTCGCAGCTCGCTACCTCGGTCTATGAAATATCCAACTTCGACCTTAAGCAGGTTGGGAAGGTGATGGCATGACCATTAACCTCCAGCGCTTTGGCCTAGTGCTTATCTCCATAGTTGGTTTGACCGGCTTCCTCTGGCCACTTTGGCTGCCACAAGCAGTCGGGAACTCTGATTCGGTTGCGGGCTGGTTAGCACTTGCCCTGCTTCCGCTATTGGCAATCAGTGCGCTGTGGTTTGCGCAGGGCAAGTTGGCGGGCCCAAGGCAGATTGCACTCCTTGGCTTACTCGCAGCGATTGCAGCAGGCACCAGAATCGCAACCAGTGGTGTCGGTGGCTTTGAGTTGATTTTTGTGGTGGTGATTCTCGGTGCTGCGGCACTTGGTGCAAGATTTGGATTCCTGCTTGGTGCAACCGCAATCCTGCTCTCATCGCTGTTCTTCGGCGGTATCGGTCCCTGGACTGCCTTCCAAATGTTTGCCGTTGGCTGGGTTGGTGCTGGAGCTGGATTGATTGGAAAGCGTTTGGGTAAAAAGCTCAAGAGCTGGCAGCTTGCGATTTACGCGGCAGTATCTGCCTATCTCTTTGGCCTGATCATGAACCTTTGGTTCTGGCCCTTCGCTGTCGGCCCACAAACCTCAATCTCATTTAATGCGGATGCAGGTATATGGCAAAACCTTTCTAGCTTCCTCGCCTACAGCCTGGTTAGTTCTACTTTGACTTGGGACACCGTCCGGGCGATAAGTTCCGCAGTATTGATTCTGCTGATCGGAAAACCTTTTATTCAGACTTTGCGCCGCTACAAGTTTTAGACCGAGAAGTACTTCGCCTCTGGGTGATGGAAAACAAAGGCATCAGTTGACTGCTCAGGGTGCAGCTGCAACTCTTCGCTAAGTTCAATTCCCAGTCTTTCCGGCCTGAGTAATTGGACTACCTTGCGGCGATCTTCCATGTCGGGGCAGGCCGGGTAGCCGAGCGAGAATCTAGCGCCACGGTATTGCAGATCGAAGTAGCCCGCGATCTCATTCGGATCTTCATTACCAAAGCCCAATTCAGCCCGAATTCGGCTGTGCCAGAACTCCGCGAGTGCTTCGGTGAGCTGCATGGCCAAGCCGTGCAACTCCATGTAGTCGCGGTAGGCATTCTCTTTGAATAGCTCGGCCGTGAATTTATCTACGTTGCCACCAACGGTTACTAGCTGAATTGGCATTACATCAATCAGGCCGGACTCTTTGCTCTTTACGAAATCAGCTAGGCAAAGGTGACGATCGCGGCGCTGACGCGGGAAGCTAAAGCGCAGCCGCTCGGTGCCAATCTCGCCGGAGGCTCCGTCGGGTGCCAAAAGCCCAGGCTTTCCCAGCACTCCGGTTGGGTCATCGGCGTGGTGCAGCACCACGACATCGTTGCCCTCGGAGTAGACAGGGAAGTAGCCATAGGACACTGATGCATCAAACACACCCTCGGCAAGGATGCGATCCAGCCAGTAGCGCAATCTTGGGCGACCTTCCGCCTCAACCAATTGCTCGTAGCTGGTCTGATCATCACCTCTAGAAGGTTTGAGACCCCACTGGCCCATAAAGGTTGCGCGCTCATCTAGGAACGATGAGTAGTCGGCAAGCTTTAGTCCGCGCACCAATCTGGTTCCCCAAAATGGCGGGGTTGGAACCAGGTTGTCGCTTGCAACATCTG
>JACCED011340649.1_pt1 | contig 26588 bp, 15 predicted proteins | sample 7455021 | NCBI WGS metagenome assembly JACCED01 (sample SAMN15323456, study PRJNA562643) | freshwater metagenome | isolation source: river surface water | place: USA:Blue River Watershed | collected 2017-08-19 | reverse complement strand
ATGGAAGAAAATCAAGAACAAGGTCCAGGTTTGGATATCGAACTTACCGAAGAAATTGCTGAGGGTATTTACAGCAACTTTGCGATTATCACACATTCTCAAACGGAGTTCATTGTGGATTTCGTGAGAATGATGCCAGGTATTCCCAAAGGGAAAGTCAAGAGTAGGATCATACTTGCCCCTCAACACGCCAAGCGATTGGTAATGGCATTGAGCGACAATTTGGGTAGATACGAGGATCATTTTGGTGAAATTCCTTTGGAAGAAGGTAACGGGATGCCTCCACACGCGGTGCCTTTTGGCTTTGGTGGACCAACGGGCCAGGCTTAATCCACTTTTTAACAATTTGAATTAGAATATTTTATGAATCAATCAATAAAAGAGAGATTGGAAGCTGCCTATGCCGCCCAGCTCAACAGAACTTATTATTCGGCTTGGCCAGAATCGCCCCGTGCATATGCTGAAGATGGCATGGCTCAAGGACTTTCGGCCTTTCAATCTTTACTTACTCAGAATTTTACCGAGTTATTCCAAGAGGGTAGTTTGGGATGGTTGGGTGAAGAGGTGAGTCCTTACATGATGACGGGATTGGGTGTGCAGTATCCACAATTTTCAGCGGATGCTTTGATATCGAATGCGAAATCGGCCCAAAAAGTATGGTCGAAAACTTCTGCAGATACGCGCGCTGCTGTTCTATTGGATGCCTTGGATCGCGTGGCGTTGAGGTTTTTTGAAATCGCTTATGCAACGATGCATACCACCGGACAAAGCTTTATGATGAGTTTTCAGGCCAGTGGTCCGCACGCAAATGATAGGGCGTTGGAAGTGTTGTCGATGGCTTATCACGAGTTGGGTCGTTTTCCGAGCGATGTTGCTTGGGTGAAGAACATGGGTAAGTTTGACCTTACGTTGCATAAGAACTATAAGGCGATACCCAAGGGTATTGCTTTGGTCATTGGATGTTCCACTTTCCCCACCTGGAATACCGTTCCGGGATTGTTTGGTAGCTTGATGACCGGAAACGCGAGCATTGTGAAGCCCCATCCTAAGAGTGTGTTGCCTATCGCCATTGTTGTTGCTGAATTGCAAAAGGCGTTGATTGCTGCTGGTTTGCCTGCAACGATCGTGCAGTTGGGTGTAGATACTTTGGATCAGCCCATTACCAAGGCTTTGGCTGAGGATGATGCGGTGAAGTTGATCGATTACACAGGTGGTTCTGCTTTCGGCGATTACATAGAATCTCTTTCTGGAAAAACCGTGTTTACAGAAAAAGCGGGTGTGAACTCTGTGATCTTGGATAGTGTGGTAGATGCCACTGCGGTGTTTGGTAATTTGGCGTTTGCAGCGAGCTTGTATAGTGGACAAATGTGTACGGCGCCTCAAAACATTTTTGTGTCGTCTACTGGCGTTAAAACGCCTGAAGGCCATATGAGTTACGATGAGGTTGTTGCGGGAATTGCCAATGCGGTAAAAGGTTTGGCAGAAAATCCTAAAATGGGTGCTGGTACTTTGGGTGCAATTCAGAATGATATAACTTCGTCTCGCGTGAAATCCGTTGAATCAGCGGCGGGAAGTGGAGTCGCTTTGGCTTCTATGAACATTGTGAATACTGAGTTTCCGGATGCTAGAACCGCATCGCCAACGGTGATTGCCGTAAATGCGTCTGATGTGGCACAATGGAAACATGAGTGCTTTGGCCCGATTGTTTTTGTGGTGAAGACCGATAGCGCAGAACACAGTTTGGCATTGACAGCCTCTTGTGCTGAGGCATTGGGCGCAATAACTTGTTCTTGCTACAGCACAGATGATGTGTTTATGGGCGAGGTTGAGGATGCAATGAATGCGGTATTTACGCCTGTGAGTTTCAATTTTACTGGTGCTGCTTTTGTGAATCAGCATGCGGCGTTTAGTGATTTTCACGTAACGGGTGGCAATCCAAGTGGGAATGCTTCATTTACTGATTCTCAGTATGTGAATCGCAGATTTGTTTGGGTTGGCAATCGTAGGATGGGATAATTTTATGGCCTGTGTCTGAACGCGCAGGGTAGAGTAATAAACAAGAAAGGGGGCGCAATTGCGCCCCCTTTCTTGTTTACGGGGTTCCCCCGATTTGAAAGTTTGAATTATTTCTTCGCAGTCAAATTGATGGTCAAAGTGATGTCTTTGCTCACTACGCCATTCTTCAATTTTTTCTGAGCTGCTTCGGCCAAAGTCATGTTGTCTTTGTCGTAGTTGATACCCCAATCCAAACGATTGATGATTACTTTTCCATTAGCTGTTACTGTTTCACCAAGTGTTACTTTCGCTGGGATAGAAATGTTTTTGGTTGAATCTTTGATGGTTAGGTTACCACTGATCAAATGTGTGTTGTCACCATCCGCTTTTGCTTCGCAAGCAGTGATTTCGAATTTAGCAGTTGGGAATTTTGCTGAATTGAAGAAATCTTCACCAGCGAAATGACCGTGTAGTTTGGTCAAATACTCTGCAGGCAAAGAATCTGTGCATTTGATTGAATTCATGTCGATCACGAAAGAACCTGCTGAAATGTTGCCGTTGGATACACTCAAAGTACCTTCAGTGATTCCAATGGTGCCAGTGTGGTCACCGGTGCCTACTGCGTGTGTACCGAACCAACCAATGTTGCTAGAAGCCACATCTACAGTGTAGGTGGTAGCGTTAGAATCTGCATTGGCAACTGAATCTGCACCAGATGCTTCTGATGCGTTACTGCCGCAAGAACCCAATGTTAATGCGATGGCAGCCATTCCGAATAAAATAGTATTTTTTCTCATGATGATATTTGTTGTAACAAATGTAATGTTGGTTTGTTGAAATTTCGTGATCTTGTTAAAAAAATCGAAAAAAAGTTATTTTTCTGATTTCCAAATGATTTCAATGCCCCCGTTTTTATGGTCGAGAAATCTGGCCAAAGTGAAGAGGTAGTCGCTCAATCGATTGAGGTATTTCACCACAAAAGCCGGCACGTCTTCGATGTCGCGCAAATGCACAACCAATCGCTCGGCACGCCTGCATACACATCGGGCAACGTGCGCTTGCGCACCTTGGATTGAACCTCCAGGTAAAATGAAATTCTTTAATTCTGGTAATACACTGGTGAGGCGGTCGATTTCTGATTCTAATCGACCGATTTTTTCCTCTCCCAAAGCAGGTAAGGATATGTTTGATCCGGCTGCAGAGGCGAGGAATGATCCAATGGTAAACAAATCATTTTGAACCTCCGCCAACAATATTTCTTCGGTCTCTCCTTTGAGGTGGCAACGAATCATCCCGATATGGCTGTTTAATTCGTCAACCGTTCCATAGCTTTCAACCCTGATGTGATGTTTTGAAACTCTTTCTCCGCCGATCAGTCCTGTTTTGCCGTCATCGCCGGCTTTCGTATAAATTTTAAATCCCATTTTCGTAACTAAAGATACAAAGTTACAGGCCTTTTGTTTGGAATGAAATGGTGAATAATGGGGGAATGATTGCTTTAGATGTTCAGCGGCAACGATTCAATCGCTATGGATCAATGCAAATATTGATCGCTCAAGGTCTTGAAAGTTTTTTTGGCACTGGCGTTTTCATAAATGATGCGATACACCGCGTCTGCAATGGGTAATGCCAAATCACTTTTTTCGCATTTGTTATAAATCAAATTCGATGCATAGTATCCCTCTGCCACCATATTCATTTCAAGTTGAGCTGCTTTTACGCTGTATCCCTTGCCAAGCATATTCCCGAAAGTTCGGTTCCTACTAAACTGTGAGTAGCAGGTAACCAACAAATCTCCCAAATAGGCGGCTTCATTCACATCGCGATTGGCAGGGGCAATGGTTTCCAGGAAAAGCTTCATTTCCCGAATGGCACAGCTTGTATAAAGTGCCAAAAAATTGTCGCCATATCCTAACCCATGTGCAATTCCCGCACCGATGGCATAGATATTTTTCATCACAGCCGAGTATTCCGCACCAATTAGGTCATTGCTACACCAAACGCGAATGAAATCTCCCTCCAAATAGGTTTTGATACATTCCGCAATGGGCAATTGATTGGCCGCAACGGTGAGGTAGGAGAGCTTTTCGGCGGCCACTTCCTCGGCATGACATGGTCCGGTGATGATGGCTACTTGATCCAACGGAATACCGTGGTGCTTTTCTAGGTATTTGGCCACGACCAAATTTGTGGTTGGCTCAATCCCTTTGATCGCAGATACGTACAGGTGATTTGTGGGCAAAACACATCCATTTAAACTCTGATGAATAAATGCCGATGGTACAGCCAAAATGGTGATCTCGCTTCGATTGAGCACATCTTGTAAATCACTGCTTACAATCACACGCTCAGGATGAATTTCAACACTTGAGAGATAATCTGGGTTGTGCAGGTGTGTTTTGATGTATTCTGCTTTCTCGGGATTTCTAATCCACCAATTCACTACATGGCCAGCGTCTGAAATCATTTTAATGAGTGCCGTGGCCCAACTGCCACTGCCAATGATTCCGATGGTTTGTTTTGTTGATTGCATAGATAAATTTCCCGACTAAAGTTAGGATGACTGCAAAAATACAACACATGCATCTATTCAATGCAAGTGCGTGCCAATAAGCATTTAAGAAATGATTTGATTTGCGTGGTTTTTGGTGTCCACTTTATCAATGATTTCAGACAAATTGCCTTTTTCATCAATCACAAAAGTCGTTCTTGCGATTCCCATGTACTTTCGACCATACATGCTTTTCTCTACCCAAACACCATAGGCCAAGGCCACTGCATTGTCGGTATCAGCCAATAAATCAAATGGAAGGTTATATTTTTCGATGAATTTTTGGTGTTTTGCTTCTTTGTCGGGGCTCACACCTAGGATTGCATAACCTTGAGCCAATAAGGCTTCATAATTATCTCGAAGGCTACATGCTTCCGCTGTGCAACCAGGGGTATCGTCTTTGGGGTAGAAATACAGTACCAATTTTTTACCACTATAATTGGCCAATGTTTTCAATTCGCCATTTTGGTTGTTCGCAGAAAATGCTGGGGCAGGGGATCCGATTTGTAAACTCATGATGAAATAACAATTTAGGTTGTAAAGCGTTTTAGTATGCTGCAAAGATCTTCCCTTTCTGGTTGCGATAATCGCAAATGGAAGACCAGTAGTTACAATTTTTGCAAAACAAATTCGGTCATTCTGCGATACAAATGGTAACTCGCTGCGCGATCACCGATGCCGTGGTTTCGGTTTGGATATACCTCCGCATCGTAACGAACGCCGGATTTGATCATCGCATTGATCATCTCAGCAGAATTTTGCCAATGCACGTTATCGTCGCCAGTACCATGCACCAATAAGTAGTTCCCTTTGATGCCATCGGTGAAGTTCAAGGGTGAATTGTCTTCATATCCTTGCGGATTGTCGATGGGTCTGCGCAAATATCGCTCTGTGTAAATGTTGTCGTAATACTTCCAATGAGTAACGGGCGCCACGGCCAAGGCGGCCTTGAATACATCGCTGTGTTTTGTTATGGCGGTACTGCTCATGTATCCCCCAAAACTCCATCCCCAAATCCCAATTCTGCCCGCGTCTACATAGGGAAGGCTTGCCATTTGCTTCGCTGCGAAGGCGTGATCTGTGCTTTCAAGCAATCCCAATTCTAGGTAAGTTGATTTCTTGAAAATGGCGCCTTTTCTGCCGGTTCCGCGATTGTCTACCACCGTAATCAAATACCCTTGCGAGGCCAAGTATTGATGATAGAAAAAGTTGCGACTCCCAAACTGATTTCTTACCTGATTGCTACCGGGTCCGCCATAAACAAACATCAAAACAGGGTATTTTTTATTAGCATCAAAGTTTGCGGGGTAGATGGTGTATGAAATTTGCTTCGATAAAAGTGCCGAATGCGCATTGTACTGGGTTACAGCTGTTTTGGCGTCCCATCCATTTTGTGTGGCCAAGTTCCAAAATTCTGTTTTCCAGTAACCGGTTTTGGTTGTGTCTGTGTTGAATTCACCAAACTTAACGGCGCCCAAATTCAAGGATGCCATCTTCTCGGTCCATGCTGCATTCAATTCCACGTCTTTGCTCCATTTTCCATCCAATCGCTTGATGCGATGTTCTACTACGGGTAAGTTGCTATTGCTACTGCGTGATTCTGTATAGTAAATGGCATTTGGGCCAAGGGCGACAGTATAATTGAATCCTGGCTCGGTGAGGCGCTTTTTGCCCTTTCCGTTCAATCCAATGCAATACACGTGGTCCTCTAAAACAGATTGTTCGCTGCTGCTGTATACCACACTCTTGGTAGCGTTCACATATCCTAAGAATCGAATCACATCAAAATTGCCTGTGGTGATGGCTTTCGAATATCGCTGTGTAGGTGTACAGTAATTTTGGAATTGGCCCTTTTCAACGCAATCGCGGTAATCGTGTAAATACAAATGATTGAAACCAGATTTCTCACTGCTGTAAATGAATTGTGTGCTGTTGGGAATGAAAGTAAGGTTGTCGGTGATTTCAACATACGCCGAATCAATCTCCTCCAATGCCACCCCACAATCGCCGTTTGCTGAATTACAGAACAACAATTCCCAGTGATTCTGCCAACGGTTCAATCGCTGTATGCTCAAGAATTGATCGGTTTGGGTCCACTGAATTCGCGGTAAATATTGATCCCTTTCACTACCTGTCTTTGCGATGCGGGTTTGCTGATCGCTCAAGCTGTAGATATGCACATCCACTTTGGCGTTGTCTTCGCCTGCCTTGGGATATTTCCATTGGGTTTGCGATGGATACAATGCCTTGCTGTTGAACATGTCCATTGAGAATTCCTTCACCTTGCTTTCATCGAAGTGATAAAACGCGAGGAAACTGCCACTGGGCGACCAGCGCATGCCGTTGTCCATGGTGAATTCTTCTTCATATACCCAGTCTACCGCACCATTGATGATTTTGTTCTCTGCGCCATCGGTGGTGATTTGGGTTTCTGTGCCGGCAATCAAATCATAGATGAATACATTGTTGTCTTTCACGTAAGCCACCCGTTTGTTGTCGGGCGATAGGGTAGGATATCGCATACGTCCGGGTATGTATGTGATTTTATGTAATTGCAAATCAACCACATAGCATTTTGCAGTGAATGAATGACGATAGACTTGCTGTTTTTCGTATTGCACCACCATGAATTTCTCATCGCTGCTAATTTCGTAGCTGCCTTGCGGCGGAATTTCTTGGAATCGTTTGGCATCGAACAAGATGATGGGGGTATTGGATTTGCCTTCGATGTCTTTTTTGATCAATTGCCAAGGAATTGGTCTGTTGGAAGTGGTTTTGTCTGATGGTTGAGGGCTATCGTCTAGTTTGAATTCAATGAAGTGTTTGCCATCGGGAGAGAATTCACCAAAGTTGCCTGGTTTTGGATAGAGGGAGGGGTCGCGAAAAATGCGCTCCAAGGTTATTCCCGGATTTTGCTCTACGGTTTTCGAAGCGATGGGTTCTGTTGGTTGTGCAATGGCGATAACTGGGCTAAATCCCCACAGTAGTATAATGGCAATGAATAGCGATTTGTTCATGTTTTTAGCGACGTTTTTTGAGGATGGTTAAATGCGTTGCAGTTTCACGGAGCTGCGGGGTTTGATGATTACTGGTACCATTTCGTGAGTAACCACCGAGCCATCCAATCCAAACCATTTTTCTGGTTTGCCAGCCAATACCTTCATGTTGTCATAGGCTTGCATCACCAAGTCGTCGATGATCGACAATTCATTTTCTTGGCTCATTTCTTCATCAACCAACACGAAGCGGAAGTCGCCCAGGTGATTTTTATCGATAAACGCATGGTAATATGGATCCAAATCGATCTCGTCTTTGTCGACCATTTCTTGAATCACCATTCTCAAATACATGCTAATTTTTTGTTGAACACGGAATCCCAATCTAAATCTCACACGAATGATATCATTCTTTTCAACTACGTTGACTTTGTATTCCATGGTGTAAGGCTCGTCTGTGATTTCAATGTTCACGAACCAGTAAAAATCTGCTCGCTTGGGTCGTTTGTACAAAATTGAATAGATCAAGGGTGATTCTACTTCATCATCGGCTTTTGCCTTACTCAAGTAGATGAGGTGTGTGGCAAATTTGGGCAAAGTTGTATCTTGACTCAAGGCCCTGAGTTTGTCTCTGTAGCTGGTGAGTTTTTCGGTGACAACCATGCTTTGATTGATTTTTCCGCCGCGATAGCTGATGTACATGACTAGGATGATTCCCGAACCAATGAGCAATGTTACAAAACCTCCATCTGTAAATTTACTTAAGTTGGCAATCAAGAAGGCCGTTTCAACCACCACGAAAATGGTCATAATGAGATAAACCAAAATGATGTTCCAACGTTGTTTTCTTAAATAATAGAACAACAGTATGGATGTCATGAGCATCGTAACGGTAATCGCTAGTCCATAAGCGGCTTCCATCTTGGCACTTTCTTCAAATATCAAAACGATAAAAATACAGCCAATCAACAGAGCGTTGTTAACAACGGGGATGTAAATCTGTCCTTTGATGTTCGTAGGGAACTTAACAGTGAATTTCGGAAAGAAGTGTAATCGAATCGCTTCGGAGACCAAAGTAAATGATCCACTGATGAGGGCTTGAGAGGCGATGATGGCGGCCATGGTAGCCACGGCAATTCCCACCAACAAAAACCAATCAGGCATAATTCCATAGAAGGGTTTTTGACCTTCCAAAGAGGTGCCTAGGTGATTCAAAAGCCAAGCGCCTTGACCGAAGTAATTCAAAAGCAATGTGATTTTCACGAAAATCCAGGAAACACGGATGTTTTGTTTGCCGCAGTGACCCAAATCGGAATAAAGTGCTTCGGCTCCTGTTGTACAAAGGAATACGGCACCCAATAACAAAAACGCATTGGGGCTGGATTGTAAAAAATCGATGATATAAATTGGATTGAACGCCTTTAAAATCTCTGGGTGTTCAACGATTTTGTTGAAGCCCAAAACGCCCAACATAGAAAACCAAACGAGCATAATTGGTCCAAAAAATTTCCCCACAACATTGGTTCCTACGCGTTGAAATACAAAAATTACGCAAATGATTGCAATTACGATGGGTACTGTGTGGATATGGCTCAAATCATAGGCATAACCATGTTCTGGGGTGATATACATCAATCCTTCAATGGCTGAAGAAACTGAAATTGGGGGCGTGATTATACCGTCTGCGAGGAGCATGGCACCTCCCACCACTGTTCCTACTACCAAATATGGAAAACGTCGTCTCAATAAACTATACAGTGAAAAAATTCCACCTTCACCGTTGTTGTCTGCTTGCAGGGTAAGAATGACATACTTAATGGTGGTTTGTAGCATTAACGTCCAGAATACGGCACTCAATCCACCGTAAATGAGCGTTTCGCTGATGGGTTTGTCTCCCATGATGGCACTCATTACATATAAGGGAGAAGTTCCGATGTCGCCAAAGATGATACCTAGGGTAATCAAAAGGCCAGCACCGGTGACCTTGTTAATATTAGAATGGCTCATTTGTTAAGAAGTGGGGGCGAATTTAATGATGAAATCAAATCTCGTGTAATAAATATTTGGATGTGTTCATTTTGTGAATAAGTGTTGATAATGCCATTTTTGGGTAGTTTTGGGCTGTGGATGGATGTGTGAAATTAAACGGATGGAATTGTTAAAATGACACTTAAAAGTGAGAACTTTGTGCCGTCGAAAAAACAGCATTCCAAACCCATGTCAACAAAATCAACAAATTCAAGTAGTTCAGCGATCGATTACCCAATGAATCACGAGGGTATCAGTACGTTTTATGCCGATTTGGTTTTCGGTCCAAAGGCACAATCCAAGTACCTTTCAACAACAGCACAAAAAGCGATTGAGCAAGCGGCCGGACATGGTCAGCCCATTTCTCGAGAAACTGCGGATGAGGTAGCTGCGGGTATGCAAGCTTGGGCCTTGGATTTGGGTGCAACACATTACACACACTGGTTCCAGCCTTTGAGAGGTACCACTGCTGAAAAACACGATAGCTTTTTTGAGCCCACAGGTATCGACACAGGGATTGAGAAATTCGGAGGCAAATCTTTGGCACAGCAGGAGCCCGATGCCAGTTCATTCCCTTCTGGTGGTATTCGCAATACATTCGAGGCGCGTGGCTATACCGCTTGGGATCCTAGCTCACCTGCATTCATCATGGCCAAAGCCGGTGCGAAAACACTTTGTATTCCCACCGTGTTTGTGTCTTACACTGGTGAGGCGCTAGACTATAAAGCCCCTTTGCTTAAATCAGTGGCGTTCTTGAAGAAGACGGCTACCGATGTTTGCCAGTATTTTGATAAAAATGTAACTACCTGTTCAATCTCTTTGGGGATTGAGCAAGAGTATTTCTTAGTGGATGAGCAGCAGTTCAAATCACGTCCTGATTTGATGTTCGCTGGTCGCACCTTGATCGGTAATAGTCCAGCAAAAGGACAGCAACTGGAGGATCATTACTTTGGTAGCATCCCCAATCGCGTATTGGCGTTCATGGCAGATTTTGAAGAGCGTGCCCATTTGTTGGGAATTCCATTGCGTACCCGCCACAATGAAGTAGCGCCTGCGCAGTTTGAATGTGCACCTCAGTATGAGGACATGAACTTGGCAGTGGATCACAACTCTTTGTTGATGGATTTGATGGAGAGTGTGGCCTTGGATCACAATTTGCGTGTGTTGTTGCACGAGAAGCCTTACAAGGGAATCAACGGTTCAGGTAAGCACAACAACTGGAGCATCATCACAAACACCGGTGTGAATTTGTTGGCTCCTGGTAATAGTCCTGAAAGCAACTTGCAATTTTTGACCTTCTTTGTAAATACAATCAAGGCCGTTCATGATCACCGTGATTTGTTGCGTGCCAGTATTGCAACAGCTGCCAATGATCACCGTTTGGGTGCTAACGAAGCGCCTCCGGCAATCATGAGTGTGTTTGTTGGTCATACCCTAGAAAATGTGTTGAACGATTTTGAGTCGGATGCAAAAGTGGGTACCAAAGCCAATGCATCGGCCACCATCAACGTGCCAAACATTCCGGAGATTTTGTTCGATAACACCGATCGCAATCGCACATCGCCCTTCGCATTTACAGGAAATAAATTTGAATTCCGCGCTGTGGGTAGCTCCGACAATTGTTCTAGTTCAATGGTGGTTTTGAATACCATCGTAGCAGATCAATTGAAAAAGTTCAAGGCAGAGGTGGATCAATCAATGGCAAAGAATGGTGTGAGCGCTGAAGAGGCCATCAAGGGCATTTTGAGGGGTTACATCACTGAAACCAAGCGCATTTTGTTCGGTGGTAATGGCTACGGTGATGAATGGAAAGAAGAAGCCAAGCGCAGGGGGTTGAGCAATATCACAACTACACCAGAAGCCTTGCAAGCGTATTTGACGCCAGAATCACAGAATTTGTTTGTTGAAAATGGTATTTTCTCGCACAGAGAGTTGGAAGCCCGTACAGAAATTCGCTATGAAACCTATGTTTTGCGTTTGCAGATCGAAGGTCGCGTGATGAATGAATTGGTGAGCAGTTATGTGATCCCTGCTGCTGTGAATTATCAAAAACGTTTGGCTGATAATGTCAATGCATTGAAAGGAATGGGACTTGGTGCCTCCGCCTATAAAGCGCAATCGGAGATTGTTGAATTCTTGAGCAATCACATCAATCGAGTGTATGAATTGAATGAGCAAATGACATCTGAACGTGCAAAGGCAAACAATTTGGATCATGCCGATAAAAAGGCGATGGCCTATTGCAATAACGTAAAGCCAATGTTCGATGAGATTCGCGAATGCTGCGATGAGATCGAGCGTGTTTGTGATGATGCCGAATGGACATTGCCCAAATATCGCGAATTGCTTTCTTTGAGCTAATATTCAATTGTTTTAAAAAATGGGATGTCCCGCGGCGAAAGCCGTGGGACATTTTTATTCCCGGATAATTTCTTTTTGGGAAGACCCGTTTTTAAACCGCAATCAGATCAGTTAACCACAAAAGCAGCGTAAACATATGTTTGTATGGTTGGGCGTGCGGTTTGCTCATGAGGAATAACCAAGAATAAGTCGAAAATTTGAAAGAATCGGTGGCAATGTGAACAAAATCACAAAAACTCCCAATGTTGGGTTTTATTTTTGTAAAACGATATGGAAAAAGTAGAGTGTTTGATCATCGGTAGCGGGCCTGCAGGTTATACCGCTGCGATTTATGCGGCTAGGGCCGATATGAAACCCGTGATGTACGAGGGTTTGCAGCCAGGCGGACAGTTGACTATCACCACAGAGGTTGAGAACTACCCTGGGTTTCCTCATGGCGTTCAAGGTCCTGAGATGATGGCTATGTTCAAAGAACAAGCCGTTCGATTGGGTACCGATGTGCGTTTTGGTATGGTGACTTCGGTAGAGTTTAAACAAGGAGGACCTCAAAAGGTCATAGTAGATGGCTCCCATGAAATTGAAGCTCAAGCGGTAATTATTTCAACTGGTGCGAGTGCGAAATGGTTGGGTATCCCATCGGAGCAAAGATTGAACGGTTCTGGTGTGAGTGCTTGCGCCGTTTGCGATGGATTCTTTTATCGCGGCCAAGACGTTGCCATCGTTGGTGCCGGTGACACCGCTTGTGAAGAGGCATCCTATTTGTCAAAAATCTGTAGCAAAGTGTATATGCTTGTCCGCAAGGATGAGTTTCGCGCTTCCAAAGCGATGCAGCACCGTGTGATGAATACGCCCAACATTGAGGTGTTGTTCAATACCGAAACCGACGAAATTTTGGGTGAGTTTGGCGTTGAGGCTGTGCGTGTAAAAAACAACGTGAGCGGAGAAACCCGTGAGTTTCCAATCAAAGGATTTTTTGTGGCCATTGGCCACCATCCCAATACGGATATTTTCAAACCATATCTCAATATGGATGAACAGGGTTACATCATCACTACGCCGGGAACCTCTTATACCAACGTTGAGGGTGTTTTCTGTGCTGGAGATGCACAAGATAAAATTTATCGCCAAGCTGTGACGGCTGCCGGTAGCGGTTGTATGGCTGCTTTGGATGCCGAGCGATGGCTGGGCTCAAAGCATTCTGCAGCACAATAATTGCGATTGAAATCGATCATTGCATATCTGTGGGTCATTTGTTTGAGCGGTGCCAACGCGCTGTTTGGGCAAGTGACCCATTCTGTTTTAGCCGCTGAAGGTAGTTTAGAGCCAATCAATGGGAATGAACCCAGTATCGCATTGGATCCAATATCTCCCAATAGGGCGGTGGTTGGAGTGAATACCAGTACTGTGATGCGCACAATGGACCCTGCGTTGAGAAATTGGAGTTCTGTGATTGTGAGTCCACCTCAAGGTTTTTATGGCGATCCGGTGATCAAATTCACTGATCACGGAGTTGTTTATCTTGCCCATTTGGCCAAAAACAAAGAAGGAAAATGGCCCAGTTTTTTTGATCGAATTGTTTTTGAACGTAGCGATGATGCGGGTGTGACGTTTACCTCCACCGATATTGGCTATCATTTGGGTAAAATGCAAGACAAGCCCTGGTTTTCTATGGATGAATGGAAAAAGAGCAAGGGCTATGGGAATGTGTATTTAACCTGGACGGAATTTGATTCTTATCATAGCAGTAACCCCCAAGATTCTTCTCGGATTTGGTTTGCTCGATCCGTTGATGGAGGGAGGAGTTTTCAAACGCCGGTGGTAATTAGCGATAGAGGGGGAGATGCCATGGATGATGATGCCACAGCGGAAGGAGCCAATGTTACCGTGAGTCCAGACGGGAGCTTGCACGCGGTGTGGTCAAGGAATGATACCATTTGGTACGATTGCAGTACTGATTTTGGAAAAACTTGGGGGAAGGATCAATTTGTGGCCGAGCAATTTGGCGGTTGGAATCATGAGAATGTGAAGGGTACGATGCGGGTGAATGGTATGCCCTTTATTGAATCAAATGCGAAAGGTCATTTGTTTGTGGTCTATTCAGGCGGAGCTTGCAATAAGCAAACGATGGGTGCCTGTAAAAGCAGGGATGTGTATTTGGTGTGCAAATTTGGTGCAAAGGGTTCTTTTACTGTTCCTGCCACAGTGAATCGCCCAGAGAGGGGTATGGACGATGCCACGCATCGCTTAGATGTGAATACACCAGATTTTGAGATGACGGAACAATATTCACCAGCGTTGGTGACATCAGCGAATAAAAAGCGGGTGTTTGTGGCTTGGCAAGATCGCAGGCGCAGTGTGACCGGTGGTTTTTTTGATGTGTATGGCGCTGAATTGGTGGTTGAGCCATGGTATCGAGGCAAGGCTGGGAATCTGACTTGGTTGAAGCGATGCGATAATATTCGCTTATCGAAAACTGCATCGGTAGCCCCTGGGGATGTGGTTTTTATGGGTGATTACATTGGTTTGGATTGGCAAAAAGATATCGTTTTGGCCTACACTGGGTTTGATGCTTCGAGGTTGTATCCTGTGATTCAATTGGCCAAGTTGGGTGTGAAGCCTCGGTTGATGGGTTTGAGGAAAATACATGGGGTAAATGGGGTTCTGGAGCCCGGATTGACTTTGATGGTGCCAGAGAATGTGCAAGAAAAATCGCATACCCGAAGCACAGTTGAGAAGGGGCGAGCGGATGAGAAAATACTGATTTGGGCTGAATGGCCAGAGGTAAACAACTTTACGATAGAAATAAAGATGGGATCACAGGTGGTATTCTCGCATGTATTTGAAAATCTATTGGATTCCAAGGTTGATTTTGAGTTGCCTTTGAGCAGATTTGTGCCTGGACCTTATGAAATTGTGCTCAGAAAGAAGGGTAGAAGCGTGAGTTTCCCCATTAATTTAAAATAATTGCAGAAAGAATGCACTAAATCGTGCAAGTCCTTTGTGTAAATACACTTGATATCATATTTTTGCCTTCCTTTAAAATAGCTATGGCAGTAATACAGAAGTTAAGAAATTCAGGAATGGTTGTGATTGTGGTTGTGGCCGCCCTGGTTTTGTTCGTGATCGGTGATCTTTTAAACAGCCGTTATGGCTCAAATAGCAATACGGCGGAAGAAGGCGTATTCGCTGAAATTGGTGGTAAATCTTTCAAGGAGAAGGATGATTTGGAGCCTTTGGTGAACAAATTGTACCAACAGAAATTGGCGGGAGATCCATCATTGGCCAACAAAATGCAATCGGACGAGAAATTCCGTTTGAAAACAGTGAAGGAATTGTATCAGAGTGCATATGATCAATTGTTGCGCGACCAGGTGTTGATGAAAGAGATTGAAAAATCTGGCATTACCCTTTCAGATGCAGACGTGAATGAATTGTTGGTGGGTAAATACCCCAGTGAATCCATGATGCAAATCCCTGATTTCCAAACAGACGGTAAGTTTGATGGTAAAAAGGTTGAAATGATTTTCAAACAAGGCAAAACCAATGCACAGTTGAAAGCCAATTTGTTGAGCTTGGTAGAAAGTGTTACCAACTATGAGAAAATAGAGCGTTATGCTACCTACGTTTCCAAGGCCAACGTAAAAACCAAGGCGGAGAAGGAATACGAGTATATTGTAGCAAACCAAGGTGTGGTTGGAAGCATTGTGAACATCGCACACAATACTGTTCCTGATAAGGATGTGAAGTTGACAGATGCCGATCTTGAGAATTATTTGGCGCGCAACAAAGAGAAATTCAAATTCACTGCTGAAGCGCGAAATGTAAAATACGTGGTTTGGGATGTTGTGCCAACAAAAGATGATACCATGGAGGCATATACCAGCGCAATGAGAACTGCAGAAGGTATGCGTACCCAAACAGAGCCTGATACAATGGGAGCTTTGGGTTACTACAACATTACAACCTTGCCGGAATCTGCTCCAGAAGAAGTGAAGAGTTTGGTTTGGGGTGCTCCTTTAAATGCCGTTGTAGGTCCAATCTACAGAGAAGGAAATTTTTATATTTGGCAAAAAGTGGGTGAACAGAACGATACAGTTCCAGTTGTTCACGCCTCACACATTTTGATACCCAATTCTGGCGCATTGCCCGATGGAACCAATATTGTTGATTCTGTAATGGCAGAAAGCAAAGCCCGTGAGGTTTTGGCCCAAATTATGGGTGGTGCGAATATGGCAGAATTGGCGCCGAAATTGTCTACAGACCAGGGTTCAGCTGCCAAAGGTGGTGATTTGGGATGGGCCGCTGCCAGTGGTTATGTGCCTCCGTTCGCCGCATTTTGTAAATCTGCCACCAAAGGACAGGTGGGGTTGGTGAAAACGCAATTTGGATTCCATATCATTAAAATGGTGGATGATCCACAAAGCAAGAAAATCAAATACACGCAAAACTTGATTGAATTGGCTGCAAGTCCTGGCACGGTGAGTGTTGTGGATGAAAAAAGCCGAGCATTTAGAAATAAAGTAACTGCCGACGCTGGATCTTTTGAAAAAGCGGTTGAGTCAATGGCTTTGGTACCTCGTGTAATGAAAGATTTGAAAACTGATATGCAGGGAATCCCCGGTATCAATGCTCCTGAAAACGTCAAAACTATCATGTATTGGTTGTTCGATAAAGAGCGTGCAAAAGGTGATGTGTCTGATGTGTTCCAATTCGCTGGCGCACACGTTGTTTTCAATGTAGAAGCAGTGAAGCATGTTGGTTATGCGAAGGTGGATGATGTTCGTTCTGAGATTGAGCCTTTGGTTCGTGAAGAATTGAAAGGTAAGTTAATTGCTGAGAAGTTGACCAAGATGGCTGAGAAAGCCAAATCTCCCCGTGAATTGGCGAGTATGGCAGGCGCAACATTGATTCCTTTGGAATCTTTGAAAATGGGTCAGAATTTCTTGCCACAGTTGGCCGCTGAAATGCGCATTTTGGGTGCCGCGTTTGGTGTTGAGTTGAAGAAGTTCTCTACTCCGGTAATTGGTAAGAACAATACAGCGATGGTTTGGATCGACAAGCGTGACGATATCAAAGTGCCCAAATCTGCGGGTGATGCACCAGATCCATTTGAATTCTACAACCGTCCTCAATACATCATGAATACTTTACAAGAGGTATTAACCAAAAAGGCTCAGGTTCAAGATTATCGTTACAAATTTGAGTGGTTCTAAACCGTGGTAATTTGAGATATTGATTTTGAGGGCCCCGGCATTCGCCGGGGCCCTCCTTTTTTTATTGAACGGCCTTGGCAATCACCCACTTGATGTTGTATTTTTGCGAATATGTCTGTTATCACCCACGAACAATCGCTTGAAAATTTTCATGAGCAGTTGACTTATGTTCTCGCCAATTACCACAATCACGGTAAAAGTGTAAATAACTACCAAAACATCGTGATCGGTGGTTTGGGTGGAAGTGGCATCGGGGGCAGAATCGCGAGATTGGCTTTCATGCAGCAAATGCCAGTACCCGTAGAAGTGTTCAGTGAATATAGTTTGCCCGCTTACGCCAATGAAAAGACGTTGGTGATTTTGTGCAGCTACAGCGGAAACACTGAAGAAACTTTGTCGATGTTTGATCAAGCCAAATCGCGTGGATGCGAGATGATTTGTGTGGCTGCATCGGGTCAATTAAAGGCCTTGGCTGAAACCCATGCCTTGCCGTATTATAGTGTTGCATTGGGCTATCAGCCTCGTATGACATTGGGTTTTGGTTTGGGAACATTGGTGATGATTTTGGGTGAGTTGATGGGTCAGGATATGACATCAACAGTGAAAGAAGTGGAAGAGATGTTCAAGAGCCCTGCGGCCATCGTTGAGCAGGCAAAGTTGATGTATAACGTATTCAAACCAACCATCGCCAACAAGTTCGTGGTGGTGTGTGATTTGGCTTACGAAGCTGTAGCAATTCGTTTTTGTCAGCAAATCCAAGAAAACGCCAAAGGGGAGGGATTTGTTTCGGTATTACCAGAATCCAATCACAACATGATAGAAAGCTATTATGAGAAGCATGATACAAACTTCATTTTCTTAAACAGCGGAAACAACGCCCGTGTGAACGCCCGATTTGATTTCTTGAAGGGTGTTTTGTCTGATTTGGGCAACGTGATATACACTTATCCAGTGAAAGATGCCAGTTTGAAATCTCAATTTGAAGTAATCCATGCTACGGATTGGTTGAGCATTTGGGCTTCGGATGATAAGAAGGTAGATAACATGCAGGTGGGCATCATCATGAAGTTGAAGGGGCACTTGGAGAATATTAAGTAAATTTATGAAAATCACTTTCCTCGGCACAGGTACCTCTCAAGGGGTTCCACCCATTGGCTGCAGGAGTGATGTTTGTTTGAGTGAGAATCCTCGCGATAAGCGTTTGAGGGCTTCGATCCATATAGAGTGGAATGGATTGAGCTTGGTGGTGGATTGTGGGCCTGATTTCCGCTATCAAATGATTCGTGCAGGGATTTCGCGTGTGGATGCGCTGTTGTTTACTCATGAGCATCGAGACCATACTGCGGGTTTGGACGATATACGCCCGTTTAACTATTTGCAAGAGGGAGCGCTGCCGGTTTATTTGCATCCCAGGGTTTATCAAGCTTTTCAAGGGCAGTTTGATTACATTTTTCAACCTGTGCCTTATCCGGGCATTCCACAAATTGATTGGCATTTGATCGACAATGAGCCATTTGAAATAGGTGGCCATGTCATTCGTCCCGTAGAAGTTTTGCATTATAAACTTCCCGTATTGGGTTTCGTTTTCGATCGATTTGCCTATGTAACCGATGCCAACTTTATTTCTGACCAAGAAAAGGAAAAGTTGAAGGGCATGGATGTTTTGGTTTTAAACGCATTGAGGAGAGAAGCGCACATTTCACATTTCACACTGGCTGAGGCCGTGGCTTTGGCCAAAGAATTGGGTGCTAAACAAACGTATTTTACGCACATGAGTCATCAAATTGGACTTCACGACGACGTTTGTTCCGAATTGCCTGATGGCATTGATTTGGCCCACGATGGACTCGTGGTGGAGATTTTGGATTGACGGGTTTTTCGACTTTAGAGCAAACCAAATAAATACTGATAATATCCCACTGCGGCCGTGAATTGTTGTATGGTTACGTATTCATTTCGTCCGTGTATGCCCGATAGGTTGTGATTGGAAAATGTGTAAGGCACAAAACGATAGATGCGTGGTGTGAGTTTGGTGTAGTTTTTACAATCGGTTCCAGTGATTACAAGGCCCGGTACTGCCACAGTTTCAGGGAATGTTGCGTGAATGGCTTTCTTGATTTCGTTGATCCCAATGCCTTCACTTGGCGATATGGGCGATGATTCAATGGCGTCTTGGAATATTGAAATTTTGATTCGATCGTCGTTGACCAATGATTTTATTTGCTCAATGATTTCCTCGCTGCTATGGTTGGGGACAGTCCGGAAATTGATGAGGGCTTGAGCTGCAGGCGGAACAACATTTTCTTTACTGCCGGCCTGAATCACTGTGGTAACGTGGGTGGTTCTGATGGTTGCAGCGGTTTTCACGCCGTTGGTTAATACATTTTTAACAAGTGGTGCAGTGATGGTGAGATTGCTAAAGAGAAATTTGTAACCAAAGTTCATGTAAGGGGCGGATTCTGCGAACAAGCCTTTCACAGGACCTTCCAATTTGGCTGGGAATTGATAATTTTCAATTTTTGATAACGCGTTGGCCAATACCGAGGTGGTGTTTTCTGGGTGTGGCCACGCTGAATGTCCACCAGGTATTTCTACAGTTAGTTTGAGTGTGAGGTTGCCCTTTTCTGCCAAACCGATGATGGCACAGTCATTGGCAAGTCCTGGGACGATGCCTTTCATTACACCAAAGCCTTCATCGGCGATAAAGGATATGGGGATTTTGTTATTGAGTAGATGTTTTTGGATGTGCGCGGCGCCTTCGGCACCGCCCGTTTCCTCATCTTGACCAAAGGCCAAAATGATGCTATTTTTGGGTTGCTGGCCTTTGGCAAGCATCCGCTCGGCGGCTTCCAATAAGGCGATCACCGCGTTTTTATCGTCCAAAGTGCCTCGGCCCCACAAAGTATCCCCAGTAATTTCCCCTTCGAATGGTGGGTACTTCCACAAAGTGCTATCGTCTGCAGGTACCACATCCAAATGTCCCAAAAACATCGCGGCTGGACCAGTGTTTTTGCCCTTGATTGTGATCAATAAACTGCCGCCATTGATGGTTTCCCAACGGGCTGTTTTTGCCAAAATTGGATAAGATTTGCGCATCCATGCATGGAATCGCTGTAGTTCACTTTTGTTTTGTTCAATATTCGTTACTGCATCGTCATGACCAATAACCCTGAATCGTATCGATTCTGAATAACGCAGGAAACCGTCTTTGAGAAGGTCTTGGGTATTTACAGTGGTTTTGTCAAACTCAGGTTTGCTTTGCAACAGCGTATTCACCAACATCACCGTTAACAGTAATAATATGCCGATGCCCAAATATTTGAAAATGCGTTTTACCATTTGCATGAAATTTCTCAAGCAATGTTAAGGAATAATTCGGATTTATGGGTTGCTGTGGATATAAATGAATTTGCCCATCGCGGTCTCAGAACCATCCGTGTTAATAGCAAAAACGAAAAGCACGCCTGAATTAGGCCTGGTGCCGTTGAGTCTAAGTCCATTCCATGTTGCTTTGCCTCCGTTGGCCTTGGTTTGATAAATCAATTTACCTGTGGCATCAGTGATTTTGATCTCCGCATTGCTGGTGAGACCTTCAATCGCAATCAAACCGTCATAATCGGGTGGCACGGGGTTGGGATAAACCTTGATTTTTTCGAACAATTCTGCGGCTTCATTCGCATCTGATCGATACGATACGATGCCTTTGTCTGTCCCCGCAAACAATTCTCCAGTGGTATTTATCTGACCCAAACAGATGATTTTGTTGGATAATAGTGGACTGTTATTGGTGTTGAAATGCTTCATCACGCGCTGACCGTAGGGCTCTACCAAAAACAAGCCGTTGTTTGTGGCCATCCATTTTCTACCACCACCATCGATGCAAATGTCGTTGATCGTTTCTTCCCCCATCAAATACCCTACATTACCATCTTGGTCTACAATGTACCTGTCAACTTTTGGGTTGGTGAACAATGCAGAAGAACCTGAGTATACATTTAACCCTTGATTGGTGCCAATCCACGTATAACCCAAGTCATCGCTTTTTACCGACAATACCTCAGATGTGATAAGTCCTTGCTGGGTGCCTATGAAAATGCTTTTGTCATCCGATGTGGCGTCGATGCTTTTGCCTTCATCGAATACCTGAATACCGCCTGTTTGCAATATCATCCATTTGCGATCCAAATAATCGATGCTTAAATCTTTTACCTCTTTGCAAGTGGATGGCACTTGAACGATTTTCCATTGGCCCGATTTGGTTAAACAAAATAAGGGCTCATCAGATCCAAATGCTGCGATCCATATATTCCCTTTGCTATCCTCGGCGATGCCTGAAACTTTGATCAGGTTGAGGGGTGGTAAACGCTTCAGTGGGCTGTTGGTTTCATCGTATCGATTGATTACCACACCATCTTTGATCACCAGAATCCCATTGGAATGGGTGGCAGCCATGTACCAATTTTTTGATTTAATATATTGTACGAATGTAAAGTCGTACATGTTGGTATTGAACGGGGAGGAGAGGTTGTTTTTCCAACCCCCAGGTGTAAATATGTAAAACCCAGCATTGTTAAAGGCATTGCCAAATGTTGAGCTCACACCACCCCCTGTTGCCAAGATTTCTGCGGCGTTTTGGGTCATCCGGAATATGGATGGGTCTGCAGGTCCATCAGGCATGTAGGCGATTTCGCCGTTGGGGTCTTTTTTGATAACGCCAGGACCTATGCCGGTGCAAAACCAATAAATACCGTCTTTAAATTGGGTGATTCCCGAAACCAAATTGATGGATTCAGTTGTTGCGTTACCATTGGTCCAGGTGCGTATTTCTCCCTGTCGCGCGATATGGGTACCAAATGAATTCGTCCAAATTCTGGCCACGGCTCTTTTTTCGGGTAAGAATTGACTCAATCCCTTGTTCCATTGATATACGGTGGTATCGCTCTCAAACAACAATGTTCCTTGAAATGCCGTAAGTTGTGTGGCGATTTTACCATTTTCTACAGCCCATTGCCATTGAGTGAAATCATTGAGATTTACCGATTTCGACCATTTTGCGAAACGCACGCCTTTGTCTGTGCCAATGTAAATGGAATCACCTACGATAGCTGAGGAGAATACGGGGATTGCATTGCCGCCTGGTCCTATGGTAGAATAACTGTCGTTGATTTCAAAGTTATTTAAATTGATCACCAACAACCCAAAATAGGTTGAAACCATGACTTCTGATTGGTGAAAATTGCACGACAAAATGCGTTTATCGCCTTGTAATAACTTGTTTTTAAATCCTGAAATGTTCACGATTGTGCGATCATTCAAGAGCATGTCGATGTTTCCATCTGAATACCCAATGAAAAGGATGTCTTTTTCTTGGTTGTAAGACAATGCAGTGACTTCGTTATTGGCAAATCCTTCGTCCTTGCCCAATTTTTCCATGTCACTGTAATTCATCATTACCCGGAAAAATCCTTGCTTCGACGCGGCGTAAACGTATCGATTGCTTGCTTCACAAATGAGTGCGTTTTTGTAGCTCAAATGGGTTCTCCATTGTCCGGTTTGAATCATTTGAGCTTGGACAAGATTCCAACCCATAAACCAAAACAAAAGGAGTATACGCCACGGCTTTTTCATTGTCGCTTAGTTGAATGTGTATCTGGCTTCTATTCCAAAATCGGTGAGTGCGGTATAAAACTGGGTTGCCACTTTTGGATCCATAACTACGCGATTGTATTTTAATGCCAAATTGATTTTTTGATTCACTTGGTAGGTGATACTTGGGCTAATCCGAATGTTTTTCATACCCGCATTGTACTTGTTTACATTTAGGTCTACTTTGCGAATTACTGTAACGTTGTCGGTTACACTTACGGTCATGTCGAATCTGAAATCATTCGGTAAGTATACCCAACGGCCATTTTTGCGCCAGGGCAATGTTAATCCTGTGGTGCGGTATCCCGCATTCAATTGGAATTCATTGTTCCTCATCTCTGTGAGGTTAAAGCTGGCAGCAAACAGTTTCAAAACGCGTGAACGTTTGTATTCCATACCCACGGTCCAATTATTTTTAGTGGTTAAATTCAATCCAATTAATGGGAAGAACCCTTCCGATATGGTTGCATCTGCAATTTGGAATTTGGGGGTAAGGTCTTTGCCCATCAAAACAGATTCATATGGGTCGTATCTCAAGTTTTGGGTATAATTTCCAATTGAATAGCGACCGGTATAAGCGTGTTTGATGTTGATATTGCTGAATCTATTTCCCAAAAATTTGATTTTGGTAAGTCCGTTGTAATTCACATTCCAGTTGGGTAGGGGAATGGCTGGGAAACCGCTGATATCGCTATATCCCACGTCTTGGCCGGCATATGTGCCATAGAAAGCGCCCACCAATACATCTTGTGAGTTTTTGCTGTAACCCATGGGGAATTTGCTGAAGGTATCTGTTTGATAGGCACCCAATCGATTGAGGGATAATCGTTGTGCAACAGTGTATCTGTTGCCCAAGAGTTGAGTGAATACGGCATTGGTGTGGTTGTCTGAATTGTTGGCAATCACATCATCTTTCACGAAGTGAGTTCTGAAGAACATCCCCGTTACGTTGAAATTTCCTGTTTGAGTTAAACCTTGGTCCATCCAGGCAAATCCATCATATTTGAAAATCGCTTGGGTACCTTGGGTATGATTCCGGGCGAAATCCAAACGAATCCTGAAATTTTTAATTGGTTCAATGGTGACGTTGGCAGTGAAATTTTCAGTTTTGTTGTTTCTGAAAAAATTGGATTGCCTGCTATCCATTTTTAATGCCCCTAATTCGGAGAGTTTATATCTGAGGTTGGGGTCTTGTAGGCCAAACACGAAGCCCATGCCTGGTTGCATGTGTTTGAAGTTGTTACCAAAATAATCGGGTTTGTAAGCAAAGCCAGGTAGTTCAGTGTTCTCTTTTAATTGGTAACTGAATCCTGCATTTTTCAGCATACTTACAAAGTTCCCAACAAAAATTTTGGCAGGATTGGCCTTTTTTGTTTCAGGTGCGCCCTTTTGTAATGCACTTTCAAAGGTTGGACCTTCTTCGTCGGTTTTGGGTTTTGGTGTGGATGGGGCAGCGGTTTTTTTTGATTTTTTTGGTTTTTCCAAATCCCTCAGCCAAGGAATTTGCGAGTACAGTTGAGTGAAGTTGAACTGTCCGCTCACATTGATATCTTGCCCATTCTGTAAACGATTTCCAAGTGATTCAAAAGCTGGCGGAGCCTGGTTCCACTCATAACTGCCCACATAGGTGACAGTGGTGTTGATCCATCTTGTGTATTTTGACTTTGCAAATGGTAAGGTGTAAGTGGCATTTACATTTTGATAGAATTTGGTCATTCTACCCAAACTGAGAAATTCTTTTCTCACAGAATCCAATTTGAATTCATTGTCGAGCCTGCCATAAGGTTCTTGTATCCGTGAGGTAATATTGGCCGAATAATTGATTTTAATGGATTCAGTCAATGGGAGGTTGGTGTTGAAATTGCGCAACAAGGTAAAGTTTTTATCAAACAGCCTTGGATTTACTTGGATGAATTTATTGTTGTTTCTGGCTTGTTGTTCGCTATACAACCTGTTTGCTTGCATTTGGGTACTGAAACTTGATGGCATCAAGTTGTAATTGAAATCCCTCAACAAGGCCAAGTTTTTTGATTTTATTTTCCTAAAGGGCTTTATATACTTGGTGTTTTTGTTGTAAGTATATCCAATTGTGGCTTGACTGGTTTTGATGAAATACTCCTCAATTTGTTGGTTTCTTCTGTAATTGTTTTGGTAACTGTATCCCAACACGAAATTACTTGGCGACCAAATTTTTGGCATTTTGCCCATAGCAGAAGCCACTCTTACGTTGTTGAAGTTGATGCTGTAAAGTGAGTTGTATTCTTCTGCTGCCTTTTTTACAGCATTACGGGTAGATATATCGGCGATGCCTGAAAGGAAGGCTTTTAACTCAAGGTCTGGATTTAGTGGGTAATACTTGGGGCGAACGTAACTTTCAGAGTATCCCATATACATTGGAATGCTTACGCCAGCTTTCTTTGGAAAGAATTTTCCAAGTTCAAGGTTTGATGCGATATCGTAGTTTAAGTTGGTGCTCAAACTTCGGTCGTTCAGTTTTTTGTCAACGTCGCCAAACCCAATTGTTCTGATGGTTCCACCCATGTTGAGTTGACCAAAGTCAGCCAGCTGCATTTGTATGTTGGCCAAGGTGGCGTAACCACCTTTGTTTGCAATTTCTTTCACCCTCAATTCGTTGAACCAAGTTTCAAAACACTTTGGGGAGTTGGAGTTGTTTTTGATACCCACCATCATAACCCTCAGGTTTCCGGCATCTGGCAATCCCATTACCGTGATTTTGCCTTTGCCCGTAAAGCGAATGAATGGCGCTGTCATGGGCCAAGCCGCGTTTTGTCGTTGAATTTTTAAATCATAGAACGAATCCAAAGCAAAGTCCATGAGGTTGGCCGCAGGCCAAATCAGTTGATCGGCGTTGTTGGCATTCATGTTCACTGTTCCGCGGGTCATGGTAAGCGGAATTTCGTATTCGTAGTAATTCGAAGTTAAATCAGTACCAAATCGAATGAAAGCGGCTACTTCACCATCGTTGATTGTAGTGCCTTGACTTTCTTCCGCGTGAATGAATAACTGCATTCTTTTGTAGTTGCGGGCATCGAAAGTAGTGGTTTTGAAGGCTGCCCGGCTGTCACCTGCTTTTAGTTCGCATACTTGTAACGACAGTGATTGTTCGTTTTCCAGAACAGTTCCCAAACTGGCCATGTTTTGAACGCGGTCGATACCTGGAGGTGATACATAGGCAATGGGTGAACGTTTGCTGTTCTCTTCTATGTTAACAGTGCTCACTACGAATTTGGTGCCGTCATTGGGATCTTGTGGGACAATCACGCCTGGCGTTTTCAATGAGTTGGTATACCTGCGCCAATCGGCTCTCACCATGTTGATGTAGCCCATTCTCAAAATGGCTGTATCGTTGAAGCCCGTCATGATCATGCGCATGAAGCGGATGCTTTTGAAATCGCTAATGTTACCAACGGCTTTTTCAAATTCCTTGATGGGTATTTTTAACTGATACCACTTGATATTTCTCTCCTTGCCATTTCTCAGTTTTACACGATTGTCTACCACATCGGTGATGTAATTGCGACCAATTTGCATATCCGCAGCGCTAATTTTGATGCGGTATTGGTAGTAGTCTTCACTTTGGTTCAACGTAAAGTCCCTATTCACATCCTCGTCTGAGGGGATGGGGGTTGAAGATTTCGGCATGTCGCTGTATTTGCCCGTATATTTCTCGTTGTTCGAGTTGCCTTGAAGGCCTTGGATTCGTGTGTAACGACCTACTATGTCTGCGTCTAAGGCGTCATAGGTTGACTCTAAATAATGCGTGTAATTGTCGTTGCT
>JACCED012126719.1_pt1 | contig 26612 bp, 34 predicted proteins | sample 7455021 | NCBI WGS metagenome assembly JACCED01 (sample SAMN15323456, study PRJNA562643) | freshwater metagenome | isolation source: river surface water | place: USA:Blue River Watershed | collected 2017-08-19 | reverse complement strand
CGTTGCCCGAAAAAGTCCGGGCCAGAATCCCCAAAGCCGTTTGGCTGGATGACCCTGATTCTTGGGACAGAGACAAGTTCATCCGGGACACAAGCGAGTTCCTGTGGGAAACCTACGGCATTGGGAGCGACCAAGACCAGCACGTGCTGGCGGCACTCGCGTCCCAACTGGACATTTACGTGCGGTGCTGGAAGGGCGTGCAGAAGGGCGGCGTCATCACCCAATTCAACAACGGCCAGACCATTGGCCCCAACCCGTTCCTGACGGCCGGGGACAAAGCCCTTGCCCGGGCGATTGTCCTGATGAATGAGTTGGGCCTGACGCCACGTGGCCGTCTGGCGACTAACAAGCAAGAGGGCGGCAAGTATTCCAAGCTGCTGAATGGCCCATGAACTATGAAGATGGCATCCTGTACGCGGTTCAGGTGGCCCGGGGTGAGATTGCGGTCTGCCGAAACATCCGGCTGGCCTGCCAGCGGTTCCTGAATCAGCTTGAGGACAGGGAATGGGCGTGGGAGTTCCACGTCAGGTATGTCGAGCACTTCCTTGAGTTCGCCTCAACCCTTTGCCACACCAAAGGGCCGGATGCGGGCAAGCCGCTGATTCTGGAGCCGTTCCAGATATTCCTCATATGCGCGGTGTACGGTTTTCGGAGCAAAAAAGACCCCCGGAAACGCATGGTCACCGATGTGATTGTCTACATCCCGCGAAAAGCGGGCAAGTCCACCCTGATTGCGGCCATCGGCCTGTATGAACTTCAATGGGGCGAATCCGGGCCGGAGGTCTACACGCTGGCGACCAACCGAGACCAAGCCAGTCTGGTGTTCCATGCCGCGCAAGGCTTTGTGGAGGCCATGCCCGGGGACGTGAGCAGCCTGTACGGGGTCAGCCGGTACCAAATCACCAAGAAGGGCGACAGCCAGAGCGTGTTCAAAGCCCTGAGCCGAGACACCAAAAAGTCCGGTGACGGTCTGAACCCGTCCTGCGTCATCATTGACGAAGCCGCGCAGATTGTTGACCGCAACACGATTGAGGTGATGTTTTCCGGGATGGTGGCGCGGCAGAACCCCCTGCGCGTCTACATCACCACCGCCAGCTTCACCAAGGAAACCAAGTTCTATGAGGACATGCAGTTGCTGGAGGCAATGCTGGCCGGGGAAGCCACCGACAATCCGCGGTGGTTTGGCCTGCTGTACAGCCTTGACCCGGGCGATGACTGGCGTGACCCGGCAACTTGGGCCAAGGCCAACCCCATGCACGGCATCAGCGTGTTTGAGGAAGCCATTGCCCAACGAGCGGAGGAAGCCAAGCACAAGCCTGCGGCCCTCAATGAGTTCCTGTGTAAGACCCTCAACATCTATGTCAGTGCCAACTCAGCTTGGGTTGACCGGCAGTATTGGGATGATTCCAAGTACGAAAAGCCGTCAGAGCGGGAGCCGGAGGCGGTGTTCATCGGGTTTGACCTTGCGGCCGTCCGTGACCTGAATGCGGTGTGCACCCTCAAGCGGTTTGCCGACAACGACTATGAGGCCCACTGGCGGTTTTTCATGCCCGAGGCCGGATATGACCTGATTCCCAAGCACTATGCAGACATTTTCCGGGTGGCGCGGCAGGCGGGCATCCTGCACGTCACTGAGGGCAACGTCATGGATGACCGGGAAATCAGCGACTACATCATTCAGGAAGCCGAGCGGCACAACGTCAAGGAAATCGGGTATGACGCCTACAACGCGGCGTCCCTTGTGGCGCGGCTGCACGAGGCTGGCCTGCCGGTCAAAAAAGTGGGTCAAGGCATTGCCGTCCTGTCCAACCCTTCCAAACACACCGAAAAATTGATCATGCAACACCAGATCAAGCATGACGGCAACCCGTTCGTTGGCTGGCAGCTTGGAAACTGCGAGGTGTATGAGGATGTGAATGGAAACGTGAAAGTTCGCAAAAATGATGCTGACAAATCCGCAAAGGTCGATGGCATAATTGCCCTCATCATTGCCATCCACTGTTCATTGGACAATCCTGCCGTGAGCGGTTTTGGTTTCCGAACCTTTTGAGGATTGATATGGAACTGCGCGGAATCCCTGAAATTTTCAAGCGGAAAGCAACCAAAGCCAACGAAGCCAACACGCTTTTCGGCCAGACCGCATTGGGCAACAACATCGTCTACCAAGGCGACAACAAGCGGCCCACGGTCAACACCCAAATCCTGTACGTCACCACATCCAGCACCACGGATGCGGGCCGTCCTGTTGATACATCGTTGCTTTCGCGCAACAGCACGGTCATGTCGTGCGTTTCCGTGAAAGCCCGCGCAATTTCGCAGCTTCCCATCAAGATCATGTGGAAAGCTGACGATGGAACCTTTGTGGATGCGCTGGCGTCTGAAAAAGTCGGTGTGCGCGACAAACAGCGTGCCAAAGCGGCATTGAAGCTGCTGGAAAGCCCCAACAATTTCCAAAGCCAGTATGAGTTCTGGTTTCAGTGGATGATGTGGCACGAAATGCTTGGCGAAGCCTTCACCCTCTGGTGGAGACAAGACCAGAAAAAGCCCGATCAGATGCCGCTGGAAATGTATATTTTGGACAGCACCCTGATTGCGGTCACCATTACTGAAACCCGGTATCCGTCATACAGGCTTTCCACCCCCTCATACGGGTTCAGCAAGGACGAGCCGCTGCAATACTTCCAAGTGATGCACTGCAAGGACCAAGCGTGGCAAGGTTCGGCCGGTTTCAACAAAGGAATGCTGGCTGCTGAACTGGTCGGGCTTGACCAAGACATTGACATTTATGCCAATTACGTGATGCTGAACGGCGCAAAGCCGTCCGGGATTTTCGTGACAGAGCAAGTCATCCCTGACAGCAAGTTTAAGGAAATCGCGGCACGCCTCAAGGAAGCGTGGAGCAGCATGGTCGGGAGCCAAAAGACCGACCTGAGCAAACCGGGCCAATCAATGCTGCTTGACCAAGGCATGAAGTATGAAACGGTCAAGCCGCTCACGATGCAGGACACCGACCTTGCCAACCTCAAGATGCAGACCATGAAGCGCATCTGTGCCCTGTATGGCGTTCCCCCGGCGATGGTGGGCGTGGGCGATAGCAAATACAACAACACCCAAACCATGCTGGATGAGTTCTACAAATCCACCATGTACCCTGTTCTGGTGAACGTCCAACAGAAGCTGAAGCAAGCCCTGTTCAACGGGTATCCCAACCTGTACGTGGAATTTGACACCAAGAATTTCCTCAAGGGCGCACCGCTTGACCAGATGAATTTTGTCAATGCTGGCGTCAAGGCTGGCGTGATGACGCCCAATGAAGGCCGCGAATATCTTGGCATGGCGCGGATTGAGGGCGGCGATGAATTGGCTGCTGATGGCGGCAAAACCGAAACAATCCCCGGGTCGAGTCCACAAGACACTGGCGGCGGTGGCGGCAATCAAAAAAGCCGCATGAACATCGGCCAGTGAAAAATGTCACTGATTTTTCGTTTGGTGGTAGCATCCTTGGCAACATATAGTGCTGCGCCACCGCCGAAGAAACGCGGAAGGCCGCGCAAAACAATACACGACATTGACAAATCCAAAGTCGATGAGGTAATTCATGACCAAGAATCTGATGATGGTCTGCGAGGCCAAGCTGGCAATCGAGGCCCAAGGCGACCAAGAACCAAGCGGCAAGATTGAAGCCCGCGTGACCACTTGGGGGCCGCGTGAAGGGGCTGACGGGCGGCGTTTTTTCTACAAGCCCGAAGGATTCATGGATTGGGCCAAAGAATTCAGCGAGGCAGGCCGTCCCCTGCCCATGTTCGTAAATCACGCGGCGGATGCCATTCCCGTGGGCGAATGGACTGAATTCATGTTCGATGACGAAGGCATGACCGCGTCCGGCCGTTTGTACATGAACACCACGCAAGGTGCCGACCTGTACAACGTCATGAAGGAATCCCCTGCCATGTTTGGCGGCGTGTCTGTTGGCGCGTATGCAGAGGAATACCAGTGGGTCAAAGAAGACGGCGAGGTGTTCCCGGCCGGTTCAGGCGAATACTGGGATGAAGGTTATTTCCAAATCACCAAAGGCGGTCTGCGCGAAGTGTCCGTGGTGATGTATCCCAACAATCCGCAAGCCGAAGTGCAGAAGTTGGAATTTTTCCGGCCTGATGGCACGGCTGATTTGAAGGTTTTGGAAAAGGCTTTGCGTGAAGCAGGCTTGTCCAAAAAGGATGCGGTCACGTCCGCGTCCGTTTTCAGGAAGGTTCTGAGCCAGCGCGAGGCTGTCCAATCCCCGACTGATAACACGCCCGCACAGAGCGATTCTGACGCGGAAGTGACCGAAGCCCAGCAGATTCTTGCCGCCATTGAGCAGCGTGAACTGCTGAAAAAACTGGACAAACGTCTGAAAGGTTAATCATGGACAAAGTTATCGAGAAACTGGACGCGATTGAGGCCAAACAAGTTGAGGCCATCACCGCTGTTGAAGCAAAAATTCCTGCCGCTGTTGAAGCTGTCAAAGCTGAATTTGCGGAAATGGTGAGCGCACTGGAGGCCAAAGTTGCCGCAGTGGGCACCCCGGCCATCCACAAAGAGCAGGCCAAAAGCGTTCGCCAAGACGTGAACCGCCACGTGCGCGAACAACTCAAGGCCATGCTGGAAGGCAAATCGGCTTTTGAGAAGCAACTGCAAATCTTTGCAGACGAATCTCAGATGGAAGCGTACCTGCGCGAAGCCTCTGCCCTGACCGCTGGCGGCGATGGCAAGGGTGGCCGCACCGCTTATGACCCCGTGTTCCGCGCACTGCGTCTGGCTAACCCCCTGCGCGGCGTGTCTCGCACTGTCGCCACCGATGGTTCCAGCTATCAGTTCCGCGTCAAGACCGGCAACGCTGGTGCTCAGTGGGGCTACGGCATCCAGAACAACGGCGCGCCGACCACTGAAAACACCAGCATCTGGCAGATGGTTCTCAAGGACATCAACGTCCAATTCCCCATCCGCACTGCTGCGCTGGATGACATTGACGGTCTGGAAGCCAACGTGGTTGACGACATGCTGGCTGAATTTGCACAGGCCGAAGCCCTGTCCATGATTCAGAACAACGATCAGTCTGGTGACGGCACCACCGTTTCCACTGGCGGTGCTGACGGCGTTCGTGGTCTGGACCAGTACGGCGGCGCAAATGCAACCTACACTGGCGGCACTTGCAGCACTGCTGCTTTTGGTTCGTCCGGCACTGGTTCCACCAGCGGCCTGCACTCGCTGGCTACCTATGACCAGTTGACGACCAACGGCAACACCGTGGGTGCCAACAACATCACCTACACCGATGTGATCAACACCATCTATGCGCTGCCGCAGCAATACTGGACTGCTGACGCCAAGTTCGTCATCAGCCCCATTCTGCTGAATGGCATCCGCGCACTGAAAGATGACAACGGCGCACCTATCTTCAACCGTGTTGAAGGTCTGTCTGTCGAAGGCATCGTGGGCCAACTGTTGGGCTTTGACGTGGTGGTGAACAAGTACCTTGACACCCCCAGCCAGACCACCACTGGTTCTGCCGGTACCAACAGCCTGTACCCCATGTACTTTGCTGACTGGAGCCGCTTCCACACGATCATTGATCGTCTCAACATGGTCATGCGCAGATACGACCAGACGCTCCCCGGATACATCACATTTTTCGGGGAAAAGCGTTTGCAGGCGTCCGTGCGCGACCCCAACGCCGGTGTGCGTTATCGTTCCACCGGCACTGCGACCTGATTGCAGTAAGCCATTGGCGGGGGCCACGGCCCCTGCCTTTTTTCCAAATTGATTCGGACACACGCCATGAACATCACCGAAAAAATCCTGAACGGCATCAAGCAAGCCCTGACCGAACAAGCACCTGTCACCATTGACCTGAGCGAAGCGTCTGCGCTGACTGGTTCCGGTTCCGGTATCGGTGGCCGCGTGGTGTTCGATGACGCTTTTGCCGCACTGCGCCTTGCCAACCCTCTGCGCCTTGCCGCACGCGAAATCCCGGCCAACGGGTCTGACATGCAGTTTGTTGCCAAGACCGGCAACGCAACCAATCAAACCAACCCGTGGGGCTACACGTTCACGCCGAACAGCGGCACCCCGGACACCAACACAAGCATTTGGCAGCTTCCCGTTCGCGTCATCACCGCCCAACTGCCTATTCGCACCGCAGTGCTGTCGGATGTGAACGCCTTGCAACCTACCATTGTCGATGACCTTGCGCTGGAATTTGCGCAGCAGGAAGGCTTGTCGATGGTTCGCAACAACGATCAGTCTGGCACGACCACCACGACCACGGGCGGAGAATCCGGCCTGCGCGGTCTGGATATGTACGCCAGCGGCGCATCCAGCGCATACGGCACCAGCGGCACCGGCATGACCAACGGCATCCACACCATCGCCACCGTCAGCCTTGGCGGTTCGGCCATCACCTACAACAAGGTGGTTGACGCGGTGAACGCCCTGCCAGCGCAATACTGGTCGCTGCCCGGCACGATGTGGCAGATGACGCCCACGATGATTCAGACCCTGCGCCAACTCAAGGACAGCCAAGGCTTGCCCCTGTTCCTTGAAATCGGCGAAAAGGACGGTTTTGCCGTGGGTCACGTGTTCGGTTTCCCTGTTGTGGCAAACCCGTACCTGACCACTGCCTTCCCAATCTACCTTGGCAACTGGCCGCGTTTCCTGACCATCGGCGATAACGCGGGCATGACCATTCAAGGTTTTGAACAAACAGCACCGGGTTTCATCACAATGTTCGCGGAAAAGCGCGTGGTGTCGAGCGTGCGCGACCCGTTCGCTGGCGTCCGCGTGTCTGCAGCCTGATAGGGGTCAACCATGAGCGCGGAGCAGCTTGGGTATCTCAATTATGGTGCGCCAACGCGCAATCCGTTCAACTACGCCAAGGTTGAACAGATCGGCCGCGACATTGCCACTCAGTGGCTTGACCTGTCTCAGATCGCAAACCAGATCAACCTGTTTGAAGATCAGTCACAGGACGAATACCTGAGCAGCCTTGAATTGGCGGTGAGGATGGCGGTTGAGGACTTCCTTGGGCTGTCCATTTTCCCGACCAAGTACCGTGTTTGGTACAACGCGGCGTCCCTGTACGGCACACCGTTGACACTGGACTTGCCCGAGGTGAGCCAGAATCAAAACCCCGGCCAAGCCGGGGTGACAATTAACGCGATCAAGTATTGGACTGATGACGGCCCGCCACAACTGGTGACGGTTTCCAACACCACCTACTACTATGACGCCAGCGGTAACAAGGTTGTGCTGCAAAGCCTGCCCAGCAACCTCAACAATTCCATGACCAGCCCGGTGTTCTGCGAATACACCACGGCGGCGAATCCGCTGGCGCAGTACCCGGTCATTCAGCAAGCCGGTCTGCTGTTGTTCACGCACCTGTACAACAACCGCAGCAACACAACCGAGGCCAACTTGAAGGAAATCCCGCACGGGTTTTCTGTCTTGCTGCGCCCTTACAAGCCGCTGGTGATGTAATGACAATCGCACGGTTTGAGAACATCACCGTCAACCAACTGACGTTTGGCACAAGCGGTTTTGGCGAGCAAAGCACCACCGAAACAGAGTGGTTCAAAACCCGTGCCCGCGTTCATTCTGTCAGCAACCACGTCCGCATTTCGGAAAAGTACCGGCTGTACAACGATGTGGTGGAGTTCACCCTGAATTTCACGCCCAACACGCAGGAAATGGTCAACAATCAAAACCTGTATTCAATCGTTTGGAAAAACTTTTCTTGGCGTATTGACAACGTGCGGGAAAGCGATGACCGCATGACGGTCAAACTGCTTTGCGTGCGCAACGACCCTCAAACGGCGGTGTAAATGGCGACACAACTCAACCCGGTCAACACAGGCAAGGCCATTCAGTGGCAGCTTGCCGATGTTGTCGCGCCAGTGCCCGTGTATGCCTCATTCAACCGAAACTACGCCACCCAGCCCAAGTTTTTGGTTTGGAACCTGCGAAACGTCCATCAGCCGGTCTACACAGGCAACATCCAGTCCAACAAAGGCATTGACACCCCGATTTTCCAAGTGTCGGTGTATACCCAAGGCATTGAAGATGGTTTCACAATTTCCAATGAAATCATACAATCCCTGCATGGGTACAGTGGGATGTTCGGCAATCCGGCTGATGGCGGTTTCAACGTATCCAAAGTGGATGTGATGTGGCTTTACAACAGCTATGACAACGAGGAAAAGCTGGCTCAGGTTTTCCTTGACGTTCAGCTTTACATCCCTGCTTGACAAGACAAGAATGTTCAACCACTTTCAAAGGAACCAAGATGGCACTCATCAATAAAGTCTTGCCCGGTTATGTTGCAACCTTGTGGTGCCAAACTGGCGCAACCCCCACCCCTCTGACCGATGCCCAACTGTCTACTTGGACGGCTCAGGTTGCAGACATTATCGGCACCGCTGCTGGCGGCACCGGCACTGACGGCATCCTTGTCCCGGTGGAAAACATCCCACCTTTTGGCGCGGATGACGCTGTGGCAACCTATGCCGTGGCTGGTGCCCGCACTGGCGCAAAGATCACCACGCAGAACCAAGTGACCAGCATGAGCATCACGGCCGCTTGGAATCCTGCCGACACTGCTCAGTTGCTGATTCGCGCAGACGGTTACAGCGGCACCATCGTCCGCACCTACGTGGTGGCCGTGTATGACGGTACCAACACCGTGGCATACGCCTTCAATGCGCGTGTTGGCGGTATGTCTTGGGACACCAACACCGCAACCGAAGCGAAATTCAACTTCACGCTTCATCCTGTTGGCGGCAATAGCTACGGCTGGAGCAACAACACTTAAGCCACAAGCCCCTGCCCTTGCGGGCGGGGGCATTCAATACAAGACACTATGCACCACGAAATTCGCAACACAGATGACCTGCTGACATTCCTGTCGGCGCAGGCCGAAAAAGACGGCAAGCAATGGTTCGGCTACCTTCAACAGAAGATGACCGGCATCAGCCTTGTCCACCAGATCGCAGCCCGTCACGCCGACAAAATGAGTCCGGCTGAAATTGTCAGCTACGTCAAGCGGCTCAATGACGAGATTTTCAACAGGATGATCAAGCCGGGGGCGTAAATGGGCATCATCGTCAAGCTGGAAGGGATTGGGCAAATCGAGCAAGCCCTCAAACAGCTTGAGGAAGATTTTGGCTCAAAGACCGCCCAAGCCCGTGTATTGGTTCCTGCTGTGCGAGAGGCCATGAGGCCCGTGTTGAATGACGCAAAACAAAACGCGCCACAAGACACCGGCGACCTGACCAAATCGTTGCTTGTTGAGGCCCGCAGGCCCACAAAACGCGACAGGCGCAGCAAATACGTCACGCAGACCGATACCGTGATTGCGGCAGTCACAACTGCGTCCGGCAAGAAACTGGCGAAAATGGGCATCAAAAGCGATGCCCGGGCCATCGCACAAGAGTTTGGGACGGCGCGACACCCGGCGCAACCGTACCTGCGGCCCGCACTGGAGGCAAACGCTCAGAACACGGTCAACCGTTTGGGCGAAATTCTGGCGCGGCGCATTCAGCAATTCCGGGCAAAGATGAGCAAAGGATAAGACATGACACGACTGGCAGCGGCTTTGGGCGAAAAGTACCAAGCCAAACGCAAAGACATTTTCACCCGCAAGTTTGAGTTGGGCGGGCATACCTTCACCGTGCGAATCCCGTATGTCAGCGAGAGTGACGCCATTTTCGAGCGCGTGATGAACCCCAATGACGAACACATCAACAGGCTGTACGAAGCCATGGCTGCGCCCCTGTTGGAGTTCAAGGACAAAGGGGGCGATGACCTTGTGTATGAGGACAACGACATTTTGGTCAAAGGCCGATCAATGCGCGAAGCGGCCCGCAACAAGGCGATGACCGAGAACCGCATCACCGAATACATCAAGCTGCTGGTGCCAGAAGCCCCGGACGCAACGATGGACGAAATCACATACGCAGACATTGAAGCCGAATTTCCAATGTCGGTGCAGCTTGCGCTGGTGGAAAAGATTGCCGAGGTCATCAGCCCCACCTACAAGGAAACCCGGGGAAACTGATTGGCTCATTGAGGGCGCAGGTCGAATGCGCGATGGTCTTCAATGGGCATACCCCTGAATCAATCGCGCAGATTGACGAGGTGACAATGCGGCGCATCCAGACAATGTATGCCGATGGCGCGATTGGCAACCACGGCATTTTGACGGTGCTGGGGCAGCTTACCGGGGGCGTGTTCAATTACATCAGGCCCAAGGACGCCCCCGATTACAAGCTGGTCAGCATTTTGGGTACTGCGTATGATTACATCGTGCCCCCGGTCACGGCAGAGGAACAGCAGGAATCCGTCAACAACAGCCTCAAACTGTTTATGACAGCGGCCCCGGGTTTTGACCCTAAAAAATTCAAGGTGAATCATGGCTAATTTCATTGGCAGACTTGGCGTGCTGCTTGGCTTGGACAGCGCGGAGTTCACGCGGGGTTTGGAGCGGGCAGGCAAACAGCTTGACAATTTCGTTGAAAAAGCCCGCACCACGTCTGTTGCTGGCGCGGCCGCGTTCACCGCCATGACCTACAAGGCCATGACGTATGCCGATCAGCTTGCTGACACTGCCAAAGCCAATGACGTTGCCATTGATTCCGTCCTGAAACTGAGCAACGCACTTGCCAACAGCGGCGGCGAAGCTGAGAACGCGGGCCGCTTCCTGAGCAGCTTCACGGCCACCGTTGACAAGGCGGCCGAGGGTTCGTTTGAGGTTCAAAAATCCTTCAAATCCATCGGCGTGTCTTTGGGCGACTTGAGCCGCATGGGTGTTGATGAACTGTTCCGCAAGTCCGTGGAAGGGCTTGCCAACATGAGCGACCCGCTGACGCGAAACGCCAAGGCAATGGAGTTGTTCGGCAAAGCGGCCAAGGGCGTGGACTTTGTTGCGCTCAATGACGAGATTCAGCGTGGCGCGGGCATCACCGATCAGCAGTCACAGGCCGTGTCTGACATGGCTGATTCTTTTGACATGCTGGCTCAGGCCGGGCGCAACTTCAGTTTGATGCTTGCGACTGAACTTGGGCCACCGCTCAAAACCACTTTGGAGTACATCAAGGAAATCAAGGGCGACACAAGCCTTGTTGGCGCGGCTTTCAGGACGGCGTTTGAAACCGTGGTTGTGCTTGGCAACAGGGTTTATCTCACGTTTGAAAGCATTGCCCGCGAAATTGGGCACACCATTGACAACGCCAAGCTGCTTGCCAAACTGGACTTTAAAGGCGCGATTGCTTTGAATGAAGCCTATGCCGCTGAAAACGAGCGCAGGGCACAAAAACTGGAAGAATTTGAAAGGCGCATGCTGGGCGGCGGCGGCGGTTATGGCGGCGGGGCAAGTTCGTTCGATGACCCGAGGCGACTGGACAGAAGTGCCAGCAGCAGCACCAGTCGCGCAGTCAAGCCGGGAATCGACAAAGAGGCTGAACTGCTCAAGAAAAAGCAGCTTGACCTGATGCTCAAAGGCTTTGCCGAGGAAGAACGCCAACGCGAAGAAAACCGCAAACTGATGGCCGAGCAAGAAACCATGTACCAGAAGGGCATGGCATCGCAGATGGAGCGCGTGCGCCTTGCGGACATTCAGCTTGACCGCGAAAAAGCAATGATGGAACTGGCGTTTCAAGGCCGAAATATGCGCGGCGAAGAATTGCAGTATCAACAAGAACTGCTGGAGATTGAATACAGGCGGCGCGACAACATCGAAAAAATCAATGCGGACGAAAAACTGGACCGAGAGGGCCGCGAGTACGCCTTGCGCCGGGAAAACGAGTTGGCCGCAAAAGCGGTGGAGTTGGCGAAACAGCGACTGGAGTTGACGCAACAAACCCGTGGCGGAAGTCTGACAGAGGGCTTTTTTGACGCAATGCAACGAGCAGCCCGAAGCGCGGCCACAGAGTTTGAACGCGGGCAACAAGCGTTTGAATCAATGGTCGGCAACATGGAAAACGCCCTGACCAATTTTGTACGCACCGGCAAACTGTCATTCAAAGACCTTGCCAGAAGCATCATTCAAGACATGATCGCCATTCAGTTGCGTGCGCAGATGCTTGGGCTGGTCAACATGCTGTTCCGAAGCATCAGCCCCTTTGCCGTTGGCGGCGTGCGCGGCCCGGACAACATTGACGTTGGAGGCGGCTGGAATCCAGCCTCAGCCAATGGCGGGCCTGTTGAGGGCGGGAAAATTGGTCTGGTTGGTGAGCGCGGCCCTGAACTGTTTGTGCCGCGCACGTCTGGAACCATCATCCCCAATCATCAGCTTGCCGGGATGCTTGGCGGCGGCGGCGTCACCTACAACGGCCCCTACATTGCCAACATGAGCGCGATTGACACGCAAAGCGGCATTCAGTTTCTTGCCAAGAATAAACAAGCGGTATGGGCCGCAAACCAGTCCGCACAGCGGTCTATGCCAGTGAGCCGATAACATGAGCCTGAACACCATCCTGAGCATTGCTGAAAGCGTCACGATCAATGACCAGCGTTTTGTTGGTCAAACGGTCAGCCGCAACCAGAAAATCCTCACCAGTGAAATTTTGACGGTTGTGCCGTTTCAGTTCACCATGAGGCCCATGAATTATTTGCTGTATTCGCAGAGCAGAAGCATCCTCAACGCTTTGCGAATCCCGGACAAGGCACTGGAGCAATATCTGAATTTTGGCAGCACCGGCTGGCTCAATTACATCAAGTATCAGGGCGACATGACGCCTGTTCAGATTGCCGCCTGTCAATGGCAAACCGCATCAGCCAACAAAGTGTTGGTGCTTGGCTCATTGCCTTCAATTTCTGAAACGGCGTATCTGTTCCGTGTTGGCGATTTTGTTCAGGTGGGCAGGTATGCTTACATCGTCACGGCAAATGTTCAAAGGGGTTCAGGCACCACGGTCAGTGTTCCCGTACACAGGAATCTGCTGACGCCTTTGTCTTCAACTGTTGCTTGCGTTTCTGGGCAGTACGGCACAACAGTAAGCATGGGGGGTCAAACCTACACCGGGGTGACCTTCCCTGTTGTGCTGCGCGACTATCCAACATACACATTGCGCCCGATCACAAACGATTCTTTCATCGAGTGGACGGGTGAATTTTCTGCTTTCGAGGCCGTGCTATGAATGTCATTGCGCCCGTTGATGGAACAAACAACATCCGCATTGTTGACTTTTTGCGGATTAACACTGGCGTTCAAACATTTTCGTTTTGTACCGCGCCAGCGGATATGACCATCACGAATCTTGGCACCTTTGACGCGGTTGGCACGTTGATGAAAGTTGGCGATGTGCAACGAGACATAAAAAGCACGTCCAACGACACGTCCGTCACCTTGACCGGGATTGACACGTCTGTGCTTGGCGTTGTGTTGAGCAACACAATCAAAGGTTCTTACATACAGATGTGGCACGGGTTTTTTGACACCAGTGGCGCACTGATTACAACAGGCGGCACCAACGGTCTGTATCAATTTTTCAGCGGGTACATCACGGCATTTGCAATTCAAGAAAACTGGATGGAGGAAGCCCGTGGATTTGTCGGCACGGTACAAATCAGCGCATCCAGCACGCAACTTATTTTGCAGAACACAACTGCCGGACGCTTCACAAACGATGACAGTTGGCAATTTTTCAACCCGGGCGACACCAGCATGAATCGCGTCAGCTTCATTGAAACAATTTCCTATCAGTTCGGAAAAAAAGAATGATTCGCAAGGCCAATCGTTTTGACATACCGGCCGTGCTGGACATGCTGCGCCGATACAGAAGCGAAACCCCTCTGGATTTTCTGAGGGACGCCGATGACGCCGAATATGTCACTCAAATGCTCCAAGAATTGATTGCTGGGCGCGGTGTCGTGCTGCTCGCCGAAATTGACAATCAGCCAGCAGGAATGATGGTTGCGGCAGTCATGCCAAGCGTTTGGTCACCCAAGCATTTCGTGTTGACCGAATTTGCGTATTGGGTTGAGCCTGAATATCGCGGCAGCACTGCCGGATACAGGTTGCTGCGCGCATACTTGGATGAAGCGATTGCGCTCAAAGACGCAGGACGAATCTGCAATGCGTTCATCAGCAAAATGGTGAACAGTCCCGACCTGAAATTCAGCAGGTTCGGGTTTTCCAAACTTGAAGAATTTTGGGTGATTTGAAATGCCGGGTTCCATCATTGCGACACAGGTGTTTGGTTTGGTTGCTGGCTCAATCAGCGCGGCAGTGGTTGGTTTCGCCATCAACCTTGTTGCGTCCCGAATCATCGCAAACGCGGCCAGCCCGGATATGCCGACAGACCCCGGGAACCCCGGGAACCGACAGCAAGTTCCCCCTGCGGGCAGCAATAAATTGCCGGTGGTTTACGGGAGTTCTTATGTTGGAGGCGTCATCACAGATTTGACCATCAGCAACGACAACCAAACAATGTATTACTGTTTGGCCTTGTCCGAGGTCACCAACACTATGAACGGCGCGTCAGGTGATGTGTTCACCTTTGGCAACGTGTATTGGGGTGGCAAGCGTTGCGTGTTTGACGGCACCGATCAGACGCGTGTTGTTTCCTTGTTGGATGAATCGACCGGCGAATCACAGACCAATGTAGATGGCAACCTGTTCATCTATTTTTACCGCAACGGCTCAAATCAACCAGTCAACAGTTCTTCAACCGCTGTTGCCGTCATGAGTGCCCCTGATTTGGTCTACAAGTGGGACAACAGCAAACAGATGAGCAACTGCGTGTTTGCTATCGTGAAAGTGGTCTACAACGCAGACGCTGGTTTGACCGGGATTCAGCAAACCCGGTTTCAGATCACCAATTCCAGATCAGCACCGGGTGACTGTTTTGCTGACTTCCTGCAATCAACGCGATACGGCGCAGGCATCCCTGCAAGCCAGATTGATTCGACAAGCCTGAGTGCGTTAAATGCTTATTGCGCTCAAAATTTTGCGTACACGCCATATTCGGGCGGTTCTGCAAATATCACTCGATTCCGTTTTGACGGCTTGCTTGACACCGCAAACACCGTCATGACCAACATGCAAAGCATGGCGGCGTCCTGCGATTGCCTGCTGCGCTACAACGAATTGACCGCCAAGTGGGGCGTGATTGTTCAATCGCCTTCCTACACTGTTGCGATGGCGATCAATGACAGCAACATGGTTTCAGGGATTCAGATCACGCCAACAGACCTGTCCAGCACGCCCAACATCATCGAATCCAAATTTGCGAATGGCACTGAAAAAGACACGTTTGCGTCTGCGGTGTTCAGCCTTGCCCAAGTTGCACCATCGCTTTTGTACCCCAACGAGCCGGTCAACAAACAGTCTGTCACGCTGCCGCTTGTGAACAACGATGTGCGGGCGCAGTACATTGCGCAACGCTTGCTCAAAGCGGGCCGAGAGGACTTGATTGTCAAGGTCACGGTCAGTTATGCGGGATTGCAGCTTGAGGCCGGTGACATTGTTTCTTTGACCAGCGCAAATTACGGCTGGACCAACAAACTGTTTAGAGTTTCCCAAGTGGTGGAGACCTTCACTGACGATGGGCAAATCATTGCTGCGCTGACGCTCATGGAATACAACGCGGCCGTGTATGACGATGTAAGCATCACGCAGTTCACTCCAGCCCCCAACACCGGCATTCCTTCGCCACTTGTGTTCGGCACTGTTCCTGCGCCCACGATTGTGAGTCAGGTTCCCAATGGAGCCATCCCCTCATTCACTTTGGCGGTGACAGCAGCGTCAACAGGCGTCTGCCAGTACGCCGAAGTGTGGTATTCAGCATATTCCAATCCGGCAGCTTCACAGCGCATTTTCGGAGGCACCACCGCGATTCAATCTGCTGGCAACCCGTACACGCCGGGCGGAAGCATGGGCACCGTCACCCTGTCAGACATTCCGCAGGGGAATTGGTATTTCTTCACGCGCATGGCCAATTCGTTGGGCACAAGTCAGTTCAGCCCAGCAAGCGCATTGCTGCAATGGAGGCCAACAACTTTCCAGTATTCCAAGCGGTGGATTGCCGTGGCGTATGCCACCAACTCAACCGGCACCGCAGGATTCAGCACAAATCCCCGAAACAAAACATACTACGGCTTGCTCAACAATGACACGGCCAACGGCAGTCCCAATCCTGCCGACTACACATGGTTTGCGGGAGCGTTTGGCACAACCAATTATTTGTTGATTGCCAATCGCGGGAACCGCAAATTCAGTTTCGATGTTGGCAATGCCGGATTTTCAAACCTTGGCGGCGCGTTTGTGCCCACTGACACGTCAACTTATGACACGTCTGTTTGGGGCGCACTGGAAGATGGGCAAAACTACATTGATTTGGATGAGCGAACAGGGCAGTTGACCAAAGCCGGAACAACATCGGTCAGTTCTGCCGATGGTTTGTTGAGCGTTACAAACAACACTGACGGCTCAATGGTTGTCAGTTTGCAAAAATTCCTGAACTTTGGAAGTGGCGTTTATTCCAAAACATTCAACGCGGCCACTTTGACCATTGATGTATATGGCCGGGTTGTGGGATTTACACAGCCAGATGATTTTTACTACACGGAAACAATTTTTCTTGCTACGGCCGGGCAAACCACATTTGCCGTGTCGTACACGACATTTGTTTTGGTTTTCAGAAACGGGACGCTGGCAGACACGAGCGAGTATTCCACAACCGCCAGCACTGTCGTGTTCACCAACGCTTGCGCGGCGGGCGAAACAATTGTTGTCATCGGCATGAGGGCCGTCAGCACAGATCAGTTCTATGAGGACTTGAACGGCGTGATTGCTTCAAGCACCAGCAACACCGTGACATATTCGCAGCCCCTGTATCAAACCGTCAACGCCGGTGATGCTTTGTGCTTTGCGTCTGCAAGGCCGGAGCCGTCTGCTACGCCGACCACTTACACGGTTCAGTCTATCAACACGACAACCAAAACAATCACCTTCACTACATCAATCAGCGGAGCAACGGCCGGGCTGAACATTTATCGCAGACGCGCCGCAGGCAGCACTTATGCGCCATTCAGTAGGTTTGCTGCTGACGTGGCATCTGTCAATACTTACACGCCGACAGCGTTCACCATCCGCAACGGCTTTGAAATGATTTATGTCAATGGAGCGCAACTCAACGAAATTGACTATGACTTGACCGGCGACCAGATCAACGGTTTCCCGTCTTCTGTCACGGGCCGAATGACGTTCATCATGTTCAGCGAAAACAATTTTGGCGTGCCCGCATCCAACGTGACCAACACGGTTGCTTACTCGATTGCTGGCGCGTTGTCGTACACATTCCCCAGCAACCCGCTTTCAATGGAGATTTACGCCAATGGCGCGCTGCTCACAAAAGGCGCGGCTTATGACTACACCGCAACCCCTGCGGGATACAACTTGACGCAGGCTTTCGACAACAACTTCACCTTGCTGAACCAGCAGACATTTGCTAGAGTAGGCGCGGCATAAGGATGCAAAAATGACACAGGCATACAATCTTTCTCAGCTTGCCAATAACCTCAATTCAAACGGCCAACTTGACGCAACTGACGGTCTTGTCAATGCTGTTCCCGTTCTGAATGGGGGCACTGGAGCGTCAAGCCAAGCGGCCGCGCAATCAAATCTGAATGTGCCTTCCAGAACCGGCTCAGGCGCATCGGGCACATGGGCAATCAGCATCACAGGTAATGCGGCAACCGCCACCAGCGCAACAAGCGCGACCAACGCGACCAACGCAACCAACGCCACCAATGCTGTCAACGCGACAAACGCAACCAACGCGGTCAATGCTACCAACGCAAGCAACGCAACAGGAACATTGGCAAGCCAAACTGCCAAAGCGTGGGTTAACTACAACGGGGTGTCTCAGTCAATCCGGGCGTCTTTTAATGTCAGCAGCGTTACAAGAAACGGCGCAGGCGACTACACAGTGAACTTTGCCAACGCGCTTGTTGATGCGAACTATTCAACGGTTTGTACACTTAGCGATGGCATAAACGGTCAGCAGGGCGCAAAAATTTTGACTGACTTTGGATTTAATGGCACGCCACTTCAATACACAAACACTGGCGTTCGTGTTGGTGCTGGTAACGCAATCAATTCACCCGATCAAACTGTTTTTTGCGTGGTCGTGTTTCGATAATTTAAGAGGAAGACATGAACGAAGTCATCATTTATACCAACGCAAAAGGCGGCGTGTCTGTCTGCATCCCAACGGGCGAAATGTCTATTGAGGAAGTTCTTGCCAAAGACATTCCGCAAGGGGTTCAATGTTTTGTCGTTGAAAAATCAGCTTTGCCCAATGAAGACGATGATTTTTTTGACGCTTGGGAACAGACCAATGGTGTTGTGTCCGTGAACATCGAAAAAGCCCGGGAAATCACAAAGAACCGTTTGCGCGCTCAACGCGCACCTTTGTTGGCGGAGCAGGACATTGCGTTTCAACGGGCCATTGAAAACAACGCCGACACCAAAAAAATTGTTGCGGAAAAAACCCGCTTGCGTGACATAACGAAAAAAGCTGACGCAATGAATTCCACACAAGAACTCAGAGCATTGGTTTGCTGAACAAACGACAGGACAAGATATGAAAATTCAACCGAAAAATAACTGCCCCATGAACAAGTTTGAGCCTTGCAAAGAGCTTGAATGCGCGTGGTTCTTGCGGCTCCAAGGGAACAACCCAAACACAGGGCAGCAAGTTGACGATTGGGGTTGCGCGGTTGCTTGGATTCCTTTGCTGACCATCGAAAACAGCCAGATGCAACGTCAGACCGGGGCGGCGGTCGAATCGTTCAGGAATGAAATGGTCAAGGCCAACGAAGTCAGTCAGCAGGTGTTGCTTGCTGCTGCCGCGTCCAACAATCCTGATTTGAAAGTTTTGAAGGTAACACAATGAGAGTGACAATCATCACCACAGACCAATACTGCGCTGTTGACGGCGAAGGCTACTATGGTGTGGACATGAGCAGTGTCCCGCTGGACCAGTACGCGGTGCAGTGGTACGAAACTTGGGGCGAGGTGGAATATCGCACTGTTGACGGGTACAAGCCGCCCAACACAAGGATTGACAGCATTGAGCCTTACCAGCCGGTGTTGGATTCTTGGGCGGTCAAAAAATACGAACACGACAATCCGCCTTATGTGCCGCCAACAGCCGCTGAAAATAAGGCAAAAGCATCATCCTTGCTGTATGAAACCGATTGGACGCAGATTCCATCGGTGTCAGACCCGGCCTTGAGCAACCCATACTTGATCAATGCTGATGAATTTGCAAATTATCGCAATCAGCTTAGAGCGTATGTGTTTGAGCCCGTGGCTGGCGACCTTGTTTGGCCTATACAGCCAAATCCAATTTGGGCATAATTGCTCAAAGACACGACAAGACCGTTCCCTGTGAGGTCATAGGGCACGTTACAACCTGAGTACAGGGAACGATCATGGCAGTGTTCAACAAGAACTCACTCACCCAAGTTTCGGGGTTTGACAACCCCATCATTGCAGGCGAATTGGTCTATCAGCAGAAGACCTTTTGGAACCTTGCGCTGACTTCCGATGATGGCGTCAATCCTGTTGACCTGACCGGCGCAACCATTGACGCTCAGATCGTCCGCAGGCAGCTTTCCAACGTCAAAGACACCCGATATGGCCTGTCCTTTGACATTTCGGACTACACGCCCACACCAACCCCCATACCGCTGTCAATCACAAACAGAGTCAATGCGTCCGGCACTTTTACGCTGGTGATTGATGACACGTCTTGGAGTTTGGTCAGCACTGACGATCAGCTTGCGATCAATTCTGTGAACGGCGCAGGATTCAGCGGCCGCATCAAAATTAGTTTTCCCAGCAACGGGGCCAACCCCGCAGAGGACAACATTATTTTCCTGTTGTTCATTGTCAGGTCTGATGGCATTGTGAAGGTGTAAGGGGGACTCACAACATGGCGACCATCAATGTGTCCACCGTCCCCAGCAACACCAGCGTCAACGTCCAAGACGCCAACAACGTCCAAGTCAATGTTGCGCCAGCGGCGCGTATCAATCTGGAAGTGACCCCGGTTCCAACTCAGGTCATTCAGATCAACCGTGGGGTCACCGGGCCACCCGGCCCGAACACCATTGGGGGTTATCCCATCAACATCACATCAGCGCAACCGCAAGATGTGTTGATGTTTGGAACCAATGAGTGGGTCAACACCCCGCAAACAGAAATCGCTGACGGCGGCAACTTTTAAGGAGCAATCATGGCAAATACCATTCGCATCAAACGCAGGGCCAACGGCGGCGGCGCAGGCGCACCAAGCAGCCTTGCCAATGCAGAACTGGCATTCAACGAACAAACAAATGTGCTGTATTACGGCACGGGCACGGGCGGCGCAGGGGGTACTGCAACCAGCGTCATTCCGATTGCGGGCAATGGTGCTTTCGTTGATTTGAGCAGCACTCAAACTATCGGCGGCGACAAAACTTTCAGCAACATCATTGGCGGTTCCATCAGCGGCAACGCTGGCACGGCAACCCAACTGGCAACTGCCCGTGATATTTCCATGACCGGCGATGGCACTTGGACTGTCAACTTTGACGGTTCTGGCAATGTCACGGCGGCAATGACGCTGGCGACTGTCAACAGCAACGTGGGCACCTACACCAAGGTGACCGTCAACGCCAAGGGTCTTGTGACAGCGGCCGCTCAAGCGTCCCTGAGCGACCTTTCTGCGCCCACTGGCGATTTAAGCATGGGCGGCTACAAGCTGACCAACCTTGCTGACCCTGTTAGCGCACAAGATGCGGCCACCAAAAATTATGTGGACAGCACCGCTCAAGGCTTGGATGTGAAAGCGTCCGTCAAAACGGCGACCACTGGCAACATTACTTTGTCTGGCACTCAAACGATTGACGGCGTTTCGGTGTCTGCTGGTGACCGCGTTCTGGTCAAAAACCAATCTGCCCCAGCAGAAAATGGAATTTATGTTGCGGCGGCTGGCACTTGGGCGCGTTCGTCCGACATGAATGCTTGGACTGACTTCCCCGGAGCGTTCACGTTTGTTGAGGAAGGCAGCACTCAAGCCGACAGTGGCTGGGTTTGTACCGTCAATCAAGGTGGCACTCTTGGTGTCACTGCGGTTACTTGGAGCCAGTTCAGCGGAGCGGGCACATACACGGCTGGCACGGGTCTGACGCTTTCAGGCAGCGAATTTAGCATCACCAACACCGCTGTCACCGCTGGCAGCTATGGTGGCGCATCGCAAACTTTGTCGGCCACTGTCAATGCTCAAGGACAACTCACTGCGCTATCTGCTCAGTCCATTGCTATTGCCAACACGCAAGTGTCTGGTCTTGGCACAATGTCCACGCAAGACGCCAACAACGTGGCGATCACTGGCGGCAGCATTACCAATCTGTCCACCTTTGACGGCATCACGATTGACGGCGGCACGTTCTAAATTTTCAACCCTGCCTATATAGGCGCGAACAGGGAGCCACATGGCAAACATCATCAAGCCCAAGCGGTCAAACACGGCCGCAAAAGTCCCGACCACCACTGACCTTACCAGTGGTGAGTTGGGCGTCAACATGGCCGACAAAAAGGTCTACATCAACAACGGCACGGCTGTTGTTCAGGTGGGCGCAGGCAATTTGTCGGGTTTAGGCGACACCTCAATCAGTTCGCCGGTCAATGGTCAATCGTTGATTTACAACGGCACTGCTTGGGTCAACCAAGCCGGGGCTGGCACGGGCGATGTAGTCGGCCCGTCATCAGCAACAGACAACGCCATCACTCGATATGACGGCACCACAGGCAAACTGATTCAGAGCAGCGCGGCAACGCTTGACGACAACGGCAATTTTTCCGGCGTCAACGGCATTTCGTTCAACACGTCCCCAACAAGTGCGCCTACGTCAACAGGGTCTATGGCTTGGGACAATGGTGATGGCACTCCATACGTTGTCCTGAACGCTAACACGTCTTTGCAGCTTGGGCAGGAAAGCATTGCGCGGGTTTACAACGGCACAGGCTCAACCATTGCCAAAGGTTCTGTTGTGGCGGTTTCGGGCGCGCAGGGGCAAAGGCCGTCTGTCGTGCTTGCTGACGCTGATTCAGAGGCTTTGAGCGCACCGACACTTGGCATTGCTGCGGAAGCAATCGCCAACGGCGCAGAGGGCTTTGTGTGTACGTTTGGCCTTGTGCGCGGTTTGAACACGTCTGCTTTTACCGCTGGCGCGCCCATTTACTTGTCATCGACTGCTGGCGCATTTACCGCGACCAAACCCGTGGCCCCGCAACACATTGTTGCGCTGGGCTGGGTTATCAGCGTCAACGCCTCAAGCGGCGAAGTGTTTGTCAACATCAACAACGGTTGGGAACTTGACGAATTGCACAACGTCCTCATCGCCAGCGCGGCAAGCGGAAACACTCTGATTTATGACGCTGTGGCGGGTGTTTGGGAAAACGCGAATCTGACAGCCGGGACAGGCATCAGCGTCACCAACGGTGCTGGAAGTATCACCATTGCCAACACGGGGGTTACAAGCGTTGCGACTGGCACTGGTTTGACGGGTGGCCCAATCACCAACACTGGCACAATTTCGCTTGCCAACACCACGGTCACGGCTGGCTCATATACAAACGCCAACATCACTGTCAACGCACAAGGTCAGATCACTTCCGCGAGTAGCGGGGCGGGGCCGTTTCCTTCGGGGACAGTCATGCTGTTCCGACAAACATCAGCCCCAACTGGCTGGACAAAAGACACGACCAACTTCAACGATTCCGCTTTGAGGGTTGTGACTGGTGCGGTTTCTTCAGGCGGTACAGTTGGATTCACTACGGCGTTTGCATCGCAAAGCGTTTCCGGGACTATTTCAAGCACCACGGCGACCAACCAAAACACAACATCTACCGGGTCGATTGGCTCAACAACCGCCACAAACCAGTCATACACGCCGGGCGGCAGTGTTTCGGTTTCTGTCAGTGGTTCTGTCGGCTCGACAACACTCAGCACCACCAACATTCCAAGTCACGGCCACACCGGCGGGACAAAACGAATTTGGGATGCTGCTGCGGGTTATTACGGCAGCACTGGTGATATTGGCACCGAGGCTTATGTGTTGGCGCGATACACCGGAGCAGGCCCCAACTATCGCCTTGATTACACTTCCTCAACAGGCGGAGGCGGTTCTCACAATCATAGTTTTAGCGGTTCTGGTTCTGGTTCGTTTACTGGCACTGCCGCAACGATTACGCAGAACGCGCACAACCACACTTTGACTATGACGGCTCACACGCACACACAAGACGCTCACAGTCACACATTCACCGGGACAGCCATCAACATGGCCGTCAAATACTGCGATGTAATTTTTGCCACGAAGGATTGAAATGGCTGAGATTGACGAAACTCAAGCAAGGTTGAACTCACATGAGGCTGTGTGCGCTTTGCGATATGAGCAAATCAATGCGAGATTGAAGCGGCTGGAAGGCATCATCATCAAAGCGTTTGGCGTTTTGACGGTAGGCATGGCCGGAGTGATTTGGGCGTCCATTGGCCCTCACTTGGGAAAATAGTATGAACTGGTCAGACGTTCTCAAAGCAGTCATCCCAATCGTGGTCATGTCGCTGGCATGGTTGCTTGGGCAGGTCAATTCGTTTTCGGAGCGTCTGACCAAGATTGAGGGCAGTATGCCTGCGCTCATCACCAAGGAAGGCATCCCGACTGACAGCCCAATCTCAGCGGAGCGCAGAGCGCAGCAAAAAGAGCAACTGATGGCGCACATCAACGAGTTGCAAGTCAAAGTTAGGCTGCTTGAAGAACGTGAAAGGATGACGAAAAAATGATTCCAGTCGTTGGCGCACTCTTGGGCACTTTGGCTCAAAACGGCCTTGGCTTGCTGGCAAGCGCAATTCAGGCCAAAGGCAAGCAGGTTGTCGAAGAAAAGCTGGGCGTGAAAATTTCGGATGACCCGACACCGGCCGAAGTGGAAAAACTGCGCCAGTTGCAGTATGACCATGAGGAACGTCTGCTGGAGTTGGGCATTGAAAAAGCCCGCTTGGAGCAGGAGGAACTGAAAGCCCTGCTGGCCGCGCAAGCCAATCAGGAAAACAACGTCACCGGCCGCTGGCAGGCCGACATGGCATCTGACTCTTACCTGTCCAAGAACATCAGGCCCATGACGCTGGTGTACATCCTGACCGCTTACCTGCTGTTTGCTGCACTGAGCGCGGCCGGGATTCAAGTGCAGGAATCCTACGTGCAACTGTTGGGTCAGTGGGGGATGCTGGTGATGACCGCCTACTTTGGCGGGCGCACCGTTGAAAAAATCGTGGAAGTGCGCCCAGGGGGCAAAGAATGAGCCTGAGCCAAGATCAAGCGGCTTTCCTGTTGGACGCCTGCAAGCTGATTCAGCACGCCACCGAGCAAGGATTTATGGTCACGGGCGGGGAATTGGCCCGCACCCCGGAGCAGCAAGCCATCCACGTCAAGGCTGGCCGCAGCAAGACCATGAACAGCATCCACCTCAAGCGGTGCGCGATTGACCTCAACTTTTTCAAGGACGGGAAAATCATTTGGGACAAGGACACGCTTGCCCACATCGGCGCGTTTTGGGAATCACTGCACCCCAAAAACAGGTGGGGCGGGAATTTCAAGTCACTGGTTGACTGCCCGCACTTTGAGCGCAACGTCTGAAAGGGGGCAAGAGCGCAGCAAATCGCACGTCAGTGCTGCGTTCTGCCCCCGGGTCACAGTACCCCCCAACCGAGCATGAAAAGCGTCCAGTACGCTTTCGCAATCAGTCCAAAAGCCATAGTGGACAAGGCGGTTCCAGCGACCGCCAGAGCGAATTTCAGAATTTCATTCATTGTCAAACAGCTTTCTGTTGCGCTTGGCAACCCATTGGTCACGGTCAGCCTTGGGGGTTTGCTTGTACTGAAAAATGTCGGCAAACTGCGGATATTTCAGCGCGAACAGGCGGGCCAGATAGGGGCTTGAATTGTTGCTGATTTTCCACCCGGTGCCCTTTTCGGCAATCGCGGAGTGGTGTCGCAACACGTGGATGATCGTGCGGGCCGAGTAGTGCTTGAACCCGATGGCAATCACCTTGTTGGTTTCCCTCACAAACGCTTTCCAGACGTGCTCATTTTTGGGGAGCCAGTCGATGAATTCGTGTGAGAACTGTTCCTGATTGGCCTCAATCAGTTTGATTAAATCGTTCATGCGTCCCCCTGCTTTTGTTCGGTGGCAACAATTTTTGCGTTTTGCAATCCCAAGGCGTACCGGCAAGACATGAGCAACACTTCCACAGTTGATGTGCTGTCGTGCTCATTTCCGTTTTTGTCGGAAAGTCTGAATGTAATGTCATCCACTTCAATGTTTGCGTGTTGCATTGAGGCATACAACGCCTCACAAGTGGCAAGCAGAACATGGGCCAGTTGTTTGTAATCTACGGTTTGTGTCATCGTCTTATCCTGTAAAAATGGGGGCCGAAGCCCCCGAGTGTCAGAAACAGTTGGTTGTGCAAGACCCATACGCGCAGCAGGTTGTGCAAGTGACCATGCGGCCCCCTGACATGATTGTGTGCGTGGTGCAGGACGCCCACACCATCGTTGCGCTCAGAGTCAGCCAGACGGCAATCAGTGCTTTTTTCATTTCAGTTTCCTTTCAATATGGAATGTCATCATCCAAATCGGCGGGTGCGCCAGCGGGGATGCGTCCGCTTTCCTGCTCAGGCTCATTCAGGAAGGCTTTGCCATCCCAATTCAGCGGTTGAAGGTCGATGACCAACATTTCGCCGGAGCGTGTCTGAATGACGCTACCAATGGTGCGGTAGCGGTGTTTGACCTTGCCATCCTTGTCGGTGTATGACCCGACAGAGGCTTTGACGATTCTCAGGGTTTTGCTCATGATTTTCCTTTCAGGTTGTTGAGCTTGTCGATTGTTGATTCCACTTCCTCAAGGAATCGGGAAACCTCAGTGTTGAGCGTGTCGGCATACGCGGCGTCAAACGACACCCGCTTGATGAACAGTTGCAGATGGTCAGGCATCCGGGGGTCATAGCTGACAAAATCGCACCACTCGCGGCCGGTACAGATCATTTGCCACATCATTTGATCGTGGTACTGCTTGGGCACGGTTTGCGTCAGCAGGGTGTCAATATGCGTTGCCGTGTTGGGGCACTTGATTTCAACCAAACCCACTGCGCCAACAAGACCATCCGGGGATGCGCCAGCCATCAGAATTTCCGGGTGTTCAACAAACCCAATTTCATCAACCATGACCTGCATTTCCGCTTCATAGGCGGCGCGGGCCAGCGGTTCGGTTTCGGTGCCCCACTGCATCGCGGCACTGCTGAACGATGCCAAAGGCTTTTGCGTCATTCGCTCGACAATCAGTTGGGCCTTGTAGTTGTCCCGGCTTGCGGCATACCCGGTTTTGGTCTTGGCAACCACGTCAGACACGCGGGATGCCGTGACCTTGCCCAAGCGGGCCGCGTACCAGTCATCAGTTCGCTGTTCCATCGCTCACCACCTTTGCGTGCCCGATTGCTAGCAGGCTGTTGATTTGATCGTCAATTTCCT
>JACCED011168449.1_pt1 | contig 26629 bp, 25 predicted proteins | sample 7455021 | NCBI WGS metagenome assembly JACCED01 (sample SAMN15323456, study PRJNA562643) | freshwater metagenome | isolation source: river surface water | place: USA:Blue River Watershed | collected 2017-08-19 | reverse complement strand
ATCGGGTTTCTTGTTCTGTTTTGCCAAGCGTGGTTTCGTTCTAACGATGATGAGATCAAAAAGTATTACTAAATCATTTTGGTCATTGCCTGATGCGCGATACCAGCTTCCCTAAAAATTGGACCGCTTGTTGTAAAACCAAAGTTTTCATAAAACGCAATGGCCTCCATCTGGGCATGTAGATAAAACTGCCGGATTCCCTGTTGGTGACCAAAGTCTATGAGGGCATTTAATAGAGAGCTGGCGGCACCTTGCCGACGGTATGAGCGCGTTACTGCCATCCGGCCAATCTTTCCATCTTTCTGTAAGCGCGCGGTACCAATTGCTTGCCCGTCGAGTTTTGCAATAGCATGCCAGGCAAGTGGGTCCTCCTCATCAAGCTCCAATTCTTCTGGAACGCCTTGCTCTTTGATGAAGACCGCAAGTCGAATGGGGTAAGCCTGAGATTGCGCTTGCTCCCAAGGCAGAATGTTGACAGAGATAGTAGGGCGCCCCATAGAAGTCGATCATAAACTGCTATCGTTACACCCTATGATCCGTTTGACCGAACTTCGCCTGCCGATTGACCATGCCCCTGAGGACCTTGAGGTCGCTATTTGTAAAAAATTAGCAATTCTTGCAAAGGATCTGATTCGGTATGAGGTCTTTAAGCGAAGCTATGATGCGCGCAAGAACAATATCCTTAGCTTTATTTACACCTTGGATCTTTCGGTCAAAGATGAAGAAGCTGTATTAAAGCGGTTAGCACACGATCCCCACATTCGCCTATCACCCGATATGCGCTATCACTTTGTTGCCCATTTTGATTCCCATATCAAACCGCAAAGTGCACTACGACCTGTGGTAATTGGTTTTGGCCCCTGCGGAATCTTTGCTGCGTTGACCTTGGCGCAAATGGGACTCAAGCCGATTGTTTTGGAACGCGGCAAGCCCGTGCGCGAGCGCACCCAAGATACCTGGGGCCTGTGGCGCAAGAAGATTCTGAACCCAGAGTCCAATGTGCAATTTGGTGAGGGTGGAGCGGGGACCTTCTCCGACGGCAAATTATGGAGTCAGGTGAAAGACCCAAAGTTTCATGGTCGCAAAGTCTTACAGGAGTTTGTTAAAGCAGGCGCCCCCGAAGAGATTCTGTATGTTTCTAAACCGCATATTGGTACCTTTCGTTTAGTGGGGGTTGTCGAAAAAATGCGCAAGGAGATTATTGAGTTAGGTGGTGAAGTACGCTTTGGCCAAAAGGTCACGGGCTTTGAGATTTCCAATCATGTACTGCAAGGCATTCATTTGGAGAGTGGCGATTTTTTAGAGGCCGATCATGTGGTACTTGCCTTAGGCCATAGTGCCCGGGATACCTTTGCAACCTTGCATGATGCCGGTGTGTATATGGAAGCGAAGCCCTTTTCAGTAGGCTTTCGGATTGAGCATCCACAGTCTTTAATTGATCGCACCCGTTTAGGGCCGCATGCGGGTAACCCTCTCATTGGGGCGGCTGATTACAAGCTAGTGCATCACGCCAAAAATGGGCGTTCGGTCTATAGTTTTTGCATGTGCCCCGGAGGAACGGTGGTAGCTGCCACCTCGGAGTCTAATCGCGTGGTGACCAATGGCATGAGCCAATACTCCCGCAACGAGCGCAATGCCAATGCCGGAATTGTGGTGGGAATTACGCCAGACGACTTCCCCGGAGGACCGCTTGCTGGGATCGAGTTTCAACGGCAGATCGAATCCAAAGCATTCACATTAGGTGGCTCAAATTACGAGGCGCCTGGACAGCTCGTCGGTGATTTTTTACAAGGCAAGACCTCGACCGAGTTTGGCTCAGTAATACCCTCCTATAAACCCGGTGTGCATCTTACCGATTTGGCAGAGAGTTTGCCTGCCTATGCCATTGAGGCGATACGTGAGGCCATCCCTGCCTTTGAGAAGAAAATCAAAGGATTCTCAATGCACGATGCGGTCTTAACGGGAGTAGAAACCCGCACCTCATCACCCTTGCAAATTAAACGTGGACCAAATTACCAAAGTATTAATACGCAAGGACTGTACCCAGCAGGCGAGGGTGCAGGCTATGCTGGCGGCATTATGTCTGCTGGGATTGATGGTATTAAAGTGGCTGAGGCTATTGCTTTAGATTTGCTAGCCACCCAGCATCAAGATTAGATCTCAATATCATCCAGAGCACTCTCGCTCAGGTGGCTAGTATCCGCCCAGCATTCAACGCTCCAGGTAGAACCATCGTGTGTAATCCAATTGAGTGAGGTATTGGGTACCACGGCAACGCGCTCAGCATCTAAAGCTTGCTGGGTGACGATGCGGTAGATCATATCGAGTGAGCCGCCGTGACTCACTGCTAAGACTGATTGCCCACGATGCTCATTCAAAAATAATTCAAGAATGTCTTGCATCCGTTGATGAAAAGTACGAATGCTCTCGCCGCCCCCTAAATCATGATCGAGCTCACGAGCAATATGCCTTTGCCAAATCTCTGGCAGCAAAACAGGGGCCTCTGCTAATAGGAGTCCTTGCAATTTGCCGACATTGCGCTCTCGCAGTCGTGGAGTAATTTGTACATCCAAAGATAGTGCTCTAGCCACAGCATTGGCTGTATGCAAGGCTCTTTCTAAATCACTCGAGTAAATGACATCAAAGGAGTGCTTAACTCGTATAAGGGCGTTAGCAAGACGCTCGGCCTGAGAAATACCGTTGGCATTGAGTGGAATATCAATATGACCTTGCATCCGCCGCTCTGCGTTCCAGTTGGTCTCACCATGACGGACAAAACAAATGCGCGTATTAGACATCGTTACATCTCTGTCTGATAAATCAGGCCCGCATGCTCACGCAGCGCATGAAATTCAATCATTTCCCAGCGCTGCTTGGCAACATCGAGCTCAGATTTATGTGCCGCCAGAAATACCGATGCACCCACCACATCCTCAGCCATTCGGTGACTGTTCTCGGTAATAAACTTTTTTAGGGCAACTGGATCATCGGAGCTCACCCAGCGCGCCATGTTGTAACGCGCGGGTAGTAGTCGCACCTCTGCACCATATTCAGTTTGTAGTCGATGGGCAACTACCTCGAATTGCAATTGCCCAAAAGCCCCTAAGAGCATCGTTCCACCTGTAAGCGGCCTGAAGACCTGAATGGCACCTTCTTCACCGAGTTGCAAAAGACCTGTACGTAATTGTTTATTGCGCATGGGGTCAGCGGCCTCGACCATGCGAAAGATCTCGGGAGCAAAAAAGGGTAGACCGGTAAATTGCAAAGACTCACCTTCGGTCAGAGTGTCACCTAAATGCAAGAGTCCATGATTGGGTAAGCCAATAATGTCGCCAGGGAAGGCCTCATCCAAAATATCACGCCGCTGTGATAGAAAGGAAAGGGCATTATTGGTGCGGATCTCTTTACCATTGCGCACAATCTTTAACTTCATACCGCGCTGAAAATGACCTGAACAAATCCGCAAGAAGGCTACACGATCACGGTGCGCCGGATCCATATTGGCTTGGATCTTAAAGACTACGGCTGAGCATTTTTTTTCATCGGGCTTGACCTCACGCTGAATCGCATGGCGCGATCCAGGCGCGGGGGCAAGGTCAACCAAAGTATTTAAGATCTCACGCACCCCAAAGTTATTAATGGCTGAGCCAAAAAATACTGGCGATTGACGACCCGCCAAGAACTCATTCCGATCAAAGGCGGGCATGGCGTTTTTAACTAAATCTACTTCGGCAAGAGCCTCTTCAAAAGCGCTCCCAAAACGTTCTTTAAGGGATGGGTCATCCAAAGCAAGGACCGTATTGGAGTCTTCGGTCACACGATCTTCACCTGCCTTAAAGAGGCGCATCTGATGATTGACGATATCAATCACACCCGCAAAGGATTTACCCATGCCCACTGGCCAGGTAAAAGGTACTACCGACATCCCTAGTGCAGTTTCAATCTCATCCATCAAATCAAGAGGTCTTTTAACCTCACGATCCATCTTGTTAATAAAGGTGACTAGTGGCGTATGCCGAGCACGACATACATCTATTAAGCGACGGGTTTGTGGCTCCACACCATTGGCCGCATCGATCACCATTAAGGCGGAATCAACCGCCGTTAACACCCGATAAGTGTCCTCTGAAAAATCTTGGTGACCAGGGGTATCCAGTAAGTTAATAATCGCATCGCGATACTCCATCTGCATGACAGAGCTCGCTACCGAGATACCACGTTGCTTTTCAATCTCCATCCAATCCGAGGTTGCGTGACGGCTGGCTTTACGAGCCTTTACACTCCCCGCAATCTGAATGGCACCTGCATAGAGGAGAAGCTTCTCCGTGAGCGTAGTCTTACCTGCATCAGGGTGCGAGATGATGGCAAAACTGCGACGCCGGGCGACTTCGGCAAGGACCGAATCATTTGGGGATGGGTTGGAAGAATTATTGATAAACAACCTACGGAATGAATGGACAAGACAGCAAAAAAGAATCGCTCATTATACGGCAAAGTGCCGTATAATTTACGAATGCCAAGCACCCGCACTCTTGCTTCTATACCCGCTCCATCCGTTGCTCGCCTCGAGGCGCGCATTAGCAATGATTTGCATGCCCTACTAAAGCGTGCCGCAGAGCTACAAGGACGCACCATGACTGACTTTATTGTTTCTGCTGTCCAAGAGGCTGCCGTTGCAGCGATAGAGCAGTCAGAAATTATTCGCCTAAACCAAGAGAACCAAACACGTTTTGTGAATGCTTTGATGGAGCCCGCCAAGCCAAATGCAGCATTAAAGAAAGCATTTGACCGACGCCAAAAATTACTAAAGTCCAGCGCGTTTTAACATTGTGTCGCTGACCATTGTTCCATTTGATGCGGCGATCAGCCGTGAGCAGTTTCAAAGTGGCTCCATGCCCCTTGATCGCTACATTCGGGAGCAAGCCTCGCAAGATATTCGGCGAAGGGTGAGTGCCTGCTTTATGGCACTCAATTCCCAACGGCAACTATTGGCTTATTACACCCTTGCGTCAGCATCGGTTTTGTTAGATCAACTACCCAGTGCTATTCAAAAGAAATTGCCCCGCTATGCGGCGGTGCCTGCAGTTCGTATGGGCAGGCTAGCGGTAGATAAAAGCCATCGTCAGAAAGGGCTTGGGAGTGCCTTGCTTGCTGATGCTCTCACTCGTGCTTGCCGTTCTGAAATTACCGCATTTGCCTTGATTGTTGACGCAAAAGATCATGAGGCTATCCAGTTTTATCGGCACCATGGTTTTATGAGCCTCTCGCATCAGGGGCAAAGCTTATTTCTCCCCTTGGCTAGCGCCTCTGGCTTGGTTCATTCAAAGAGAGTGGGTTCATAGTGGCACTCATCACACTCACCGAGGGCAAGTTAGCCTTTGGGCATGTCCCCTTACTCGATCGCACAGCCTTTTCCCTAGAAAGTGGAGAGCGCATTGGCCTAATTGGACGCAATGGCACAGGGAAGTCATCATTGCTAAAGATCCTCGCTGGCCTTGAGAAGCTCGATGATGGCCTCTTGCAGTATCAACAGAATCTCCGCATAGCCTATGTAGCCCAAGAACCTATTTTGCAGACCGAGCACACGGTTTTTGAGGCAGCTGCTGAAGGTCTGGCTCAGGTCAAGGCCTTGCGCGAAGAGTACGAAGCACTTTCAGAGGGCGAGTGGGATGAATCCAATCATGAGCGCTTAGATCAACTGCAATCGCAGCTGGACGCTCAAGGCGGCTGGAACTGGGAGCAACGCGTTAGCGAAAGCTTAGACCGTTTACACCTCGATGCTAATCAAACGATTGGGCAGCTTTCTGGGGGTACTAAAAAACGGGTTGCGCTTGCGCAGGCCCTAGTCACCATGCCTGATGTCTTGCTCCTCGATGAACCAACTAACCATCTTGATTTGGATTCGATTCAGTGGCTAGAGGAACTCTTAAACGCCTATACGGGTGCAATTATCTTCATTACCCATGATCGGGCCTTCTTAGATCATGTTGCTACGCGTATTGTCGAGCTCGATCGCGGGATATTACGCAGCTACCCTGGAAATTACTCCAGTTACGAGAAGGTAAAAGAACAAGAACTCAATGCAGAGTCTTTAGCAAATGCCCGAGCCGATAAATTACTAGCACAAGAAGAAGTTTGGGTGCGTAAGGGTGTGGAAGCTCGGCGAACACGGAGCATAGGACGTATAGCTCGACTTGAGAAGCTACGTACTCTAAGAGCACAACGCCGCAATGCGATGGGCCAGATCAAGCTTGCCATCTCATCCGGGGATCGTAGCGGCAAGATCGTGGCTGACTTACAAAACGTCAGTAAATCCTATCAAAAGCCGATTGTGCAAAACTTTACAGCAACCATTTTGCGAGGGGATAAGGTTGGGCTCTTGGGTCCTAATGGTGCTGGCAAGACAACCTTACTCAAACTGATTTTAGGAGTCATCCAGCCCGATAGCGGAATTGCAACCATGGGAACGCGGATTGAGGTCGCTTACTTTGATCAGATGCGCGAAGGTTTAAATCTAGAGGCTACTCTTGAGGACTTTATTAGTCCGGGTAGCGAGTGGATTGAGATTAACGGCAATCGTAAGCACGTGAAGAGCTATTTAGGCGACTTCTTATTTGCGCCCGAGCGAACCAACTCGCCGATTAGTACCTTATCGGGCGGGGAGCGCAACCGCCTTTTGCTAGCAAGACTCTTTGCTCGACCAGCCAATGTCTTAGTACTCGATGAGCCAACCAATGATTTAGATATTGATACCTTAGATCTACTCGAGCAACTCTTACAAGATTACGCGGGTACAGTGTTTTTAGTGAGTCACGATCGTACTTTCCTTGATAACGTTGTTACTAGCATGATTGCCTATGAGGGCGATGGTAAGTGGCAAGAGTACGAGGGTGGCTATGAGGACTACAGAATCCAAAAGAAACGCTTTGATGCGTTAACACAGGCAAACACGGCAAGTACCGTCAATAAAACGGCTAGCAAAGAAGACAAAAAGTCAGAGAGAAAGTCAGAGGTAAAACAGAGCGTCACGAAGAGTAAGTTGAGCAATAAAGAGAAAGCAGAATTAGATAAGCTGCCTAATCAGATTGAGCAATTAGAAAAAAAGCAATTGGTCTTGAGCGAGCAATTAGCAAACCCTGAGATCTACAAAGGGGATGCACACCTTATCGTTACCCTTAAAAATGAGCTGACTAAAATAGAGGACCAAATGGCACGCTCGATGAAACGGTGGGAAGAGTTGTTGGGGAAAGATAGCCTTTCGGATTAATAGAATGGCCTCTGTATTATTAATACCATGACATTCTCATTTCAGTCTCGAATTGGCCTTGGAACCTGGCAAATGGGTGAAGCTGCTCGGTCTGAAGCTGAGGAAATTAAAGCAATTGAAGCTGCAATTCAAATGGGGTATCGGTTAATTGATACTGCCGAGATGTATGCCTCGGGCAATGTAGAGATCCTAATCGGTAAGGCACTCAAAATTGCTGGACATAGCAAGCGCGATCAACTGCAAATTGTGAGTAAGGTATTACCCAGTAATGCCAGTACCAAAGGAACTGTCGCTGCCTGTGAAGCCTCGCTTAGGCGAATGGGCTGCGATTACATCGATTGCTATTTATTGCATTGGCAGGGGTCGCATTCGTATGAGGCAACCATTGAAGGTTGCTTGAAGCTACATGAGCGAGGTTTAATTCGAAGTTACGGTATTAGCAACTTTGACACCTTGGATTTGCAAAACTGGATTGCTGCGGAGAATCGGATCGGGGCGCATGAGCGTGCTGTTTGTAACCAAGTCTATTACGCTCTGAATGCAAGAGGAATTGAATACGATTTAATTCCGCTGATGCAAAAGCAAACAATGCAGTTAATGGCTTATTCGCCCTTGGGAACTGGTGATTTGGTTAATCATCCTGATCTAAAGCTTATCGCGAACACCCTAGGAATTACGCCAGCTCAACTAGCCTTAGCCTGGATTTTGCGCCAACCCAATGCAATCGCAATCCCAAAATCAGTTAACGTAAAGCGGCTCGAAGAAAATTTAGTTGCCAGCCATATTCAGCTAGATTTAAAAACTCTAGAGAGCTTGGACAAGATATTTCTTCCACCCACTCAAAAAAGCCCACTAATGGTTATTTGATTGGATTTTTATCCAACGCGCTGCAAAGTGGGCGCTTCAAATACTCCCTCAAGACGATCTTCAAGCTCTTCGCTGGCCTGTTTCATGGCGGCACGCATTTCATCATCAGGTTGCCAGTAGTTTCGATTCGATGCTTCCATGAGACGATTCGCCATCCGTGCTGAGGCAGTCGGGTTTAGTTGCGCCAAGCGCTCACGCATCTTGGGATCCAAAATAAACGTTTGGGTGAGTTGTTTATAGACCCATGGCTGAACTTGCCCTGTGGTGGCTGACCAGCCCATTGTATTGGTGATGTGCACTTCAATCTGCCGAACACCCTCATAGCCATGCTTTAGCATGCCTTCAAACCATTTAGGATTGAGCATCCGAGTTCTAGTTTCGAGTGATACCTGTTCCGACAGCGTTCTGACAACACCTTCACCCTGTGTTTGATCGCCAATGTAAACCGGAATTTCTTGCCCACCTTTTGCACGTTTAACCGCTTTGGTAATTCCACCTAAGGTATCAAAGTAGTTATCAATGGTAGTGACACCGAGCTCCATGGACTCCAGATTCTGATAACTCATGGTGACATCGGCGAGCACGCTCTTGAGTAGGGCGTTATTGCAAACTGGCTTACCAGACTTGCCATAAGCAAAACCTTTGCGTCGCATATACGTCTCGGCAAGTTCATCCTCTTCATCCCAGACACTGTGCTCAACCAAATGATTGACATTGGCACCATAGGTGCCATCCGCATTGCCATAGACGCGCAGGGATGCAGTCTCTAGATCACAACCATGTTCTTGCATATAAGCCAGGGCGTGCTTACGGATAAAATTTTGTTCGCTAGGCTCATCGGCCGATGCCGCCAAGAACGCAGCTTCTGCTAATAGCTTAATTTGTAAGGGCATAAGATCACGGAAGATGCCCGAGAGAGTAATCACCACATCAATACGGGGGCGACCAAGCTCCTCTAATGGGATTAACGTGGCGCCCGCTAAACGACCATAACCATCAAAGCGGGGTAGCGCACCTAAGAGCGCTAAAGCTTGACCAATCTGCCCACCTTCGGATTTGAGGTTATCGCTTCCCCACAAAACGAGTGCAATCGATTCTGGTAGGGCGTTGCCATCATCCATATGTTTTTGCAAAATCTTTTGCGCTTGCTTCGCACCATCTCTAACTGCAAAGGCGCTAGGAATGCGGAATGGATCAAAGCCATGTAAATTGCGACCCGATGGTAATACTTCAGGATTACGCATCACATCGCCACCGGGTGCGGGGCGAATAAAACGACCATCCAAGGCTTTGAGAAGCGCAGGAATCTCTGTCTCCTGCTGAATTTGTTGATCCCAATACTGGAGTTTTTCTAGTGACTGCATTACTTCTTCTTTAGAAAACTCCTTAAGGTCAGAGTTCTTGTTCACAATGTTTTGGATCGACTTACCCTGTACCAACTGGGTAATCACTGAGTTGGGTAGGGCTTTATTAAAGCCGCCAATCGCCATGGCACTGAGCAAATCAACGCGCTCGGTCTCACTTGGGGTGTCTCCCACAATGTGCATCCCATTCGGAATCAAGGTGTATTCAAGTTCTAGGATGTCTGCATATAGCTTAGTCACTTGCTCTTGCAAGAACGCATCGTCTTTCATGTCCCAAAGTGGTTCGGCTTTACATAAGTCCATCTGAGCCGCTTGAGCTTGAATGAGTGCGGCTAGATCATGATCTTCCTCATCGCCACGTTGTTCCGGAGCGATCGCGCGCCAACGCTCCACCGAGCTCTTCAAATCAATCAAGCCTGCATAGATCCCTGCTTGTGTCACTGGTGGTGTGAGATAGCTAATTAAGGTGGCACCCGCACGACGCTTTGCGAGAGCACCTTCGGATGGATTATTAGAGGCATAAAGATAAAAGTTAGGCAGATCATTAATTAAACGATCAGGCCAGCATCCTCCACTCATCCCTGCTTGTTTACCCGGCATAAACTCTAATGCGCCGTGCGTACCAAAGTGCAGTACAGCGTTTGCAGCAAAATCTTCACGGATATAGCGATAAAACGCTGAAAATGCATGCGTAGGAGCAAAGCCCTTTTCAAACAAGAGGCGCATGGGATCGCCCTCAAAACCAAAACCAGGTTGTACGGTCACCAAGACATTGCCGTATTGCTTACCCAAAATAAATATGCCTGAACCATTGCTCCACTGCTTACCAGGAGCAGGCCCCCATTGCGCTTCAATTTCTTTTAACCAAGGATCACGCCGAACGTGATCGTCCGCAGAGATCACAGTGTGGACATTTGCTTCAGCTCCATACTGCTGGGCATTTCCCTCAATAATCTCTTTACGTAATGCTTCAGCAGTTTCAGGAACGCTTACGGTATAGCCGTCTGCTTTGAGGCCTAACATTGTTTTATGTAAGGATTCAAATACATTGAGGTAAGCGGCGGTGCCAGTGTGCCCAGCATTGGGTGGGAAATTAAAGATTACTAAACCAATTTTTCGGTTAGCTTTGTCAGACTTACGTAAAGCCACCAACTTAGCGGTGCGTGCGGCCAGCATTGCAGTCCGCTCTACGCAAGTAAACATATCTTGTGGATTATGTTCTTCGGTAAAGGTGCAGCGTTGATGGCAACCAGTACAGGTCGTTCCAGCGGCGCCTGGTCGGCCACCGTACACCATGGGCTGCGTTGCGCCATCCAGTTCAGGAATGGCTACCATGATGGTGCTCTCAACCGGCATTAAGCCACGATCTGATCCACCCCACTGCGTTAGCGTCTGAAATTCTACTGGGTGGGCAGCAATATATGGCACATCCAGTTTAGCGAGTACCTCTTCGGCTGCTTTCGCGTCGTTGTATGCGGGGCCACCTACCAGGGAGAAGCCGGTTAGAGAGATCACCGCATCCACGGTGACCTGATTATTTTTTATGAAGTAAGAATCAATGGCGGGGCGAGAGTCTAAGCCTGCCGCAAAGGCCGGTACCACTTGTAAGCCATGTGCTTCAAGCGCTGCAATCACTGGATCGTAATGACCACTATTACCTGATACTAAGTAAGAGCGGAGTAATAGTAAGCCGACACGACCACGACTCTTTGCATCCGGAATAACTTTGGGTAGATCGGTGAGGTTTTCACTCAAGCGATTTTTCATACGGGGGTGATAGACACCTAGATCGGGATACTCCACCGGATCAGTAGGTTTTGCTAAGCCACGCAGTTGTTCACGAGGACCGGCAGCATACCGATTAATTAAATAACTAAAGAGGTTGAAGATATTTTCCTCAGAGCCACCTAGCCAATACTGTAAGGTTAAAAAATAGACACGCACATCCTGCGCAGTGCCAGGGATCCAGCGCAAGATTTGCGGAATCAGCCGCAATACCTTCATCTGCTTAGCGCCAGAACTAGTTTGTTTCTCACCCTCTGTTTTAGCCTTAGGACGTAATTTCTTAAGGATTGCCATCGGACCACTTGCCGGCTTACTCATGTCGAGTTTGCCAATTTTGGTCAGTTTGACTACATCGCCGGCGGACATCGCACAAACCATCGCATCACAATCATCCCGCTTTGCTTTTAGTGCCTCAAAGACAGGCAGGTAGTGATCCTCCATAAAGAGCATGGTGGCAAGCACAATATCCCCGGCTGCTATATCGGTAAGCGCCTTCTGGGTAAGTTCCGGATTGCCAGCGAACTCACTGGCCGCATGAATTTGCAGGGATAAACCTGGAATAGAGCGTTGCAGCTGAAATTGTGCCCGGCGCGCGGCACTATTTAAATGCGTATCCATCGTTACCAATACCAAACGGATTGGGATTGCTGTTTGTTTGGATTTCTGGGTTACAGCCATGGTGTTTAGCTCCAAAGGGGACTCCCCTTTTTATATTGGTTTCATATAGATGTGTCAACTTTTATTGACACTTATGGCTGTAATTGCCATTAAATTAAGGGTTAACCCTTAAAAGTAATCATTCATGGCGATCTTTTCTCACACGATCTATAAATAGAGGTGAAAAAAAAGATGTACCAAATAGGCCTGATTTTCAGTAGAGGTTTGGCTAGCCCCTAAGACGAAATACCTTAAGAAAATCGGAGATAGTATGGTTCTTTGGCGATATGCCAGTCTCATCAAGGAAAAGTTATTTTCCAGGGATGAGCAACAGCAGAACATCAACCCTAGCCGGGCTGAATGGGACGAGTGTGTTCATGAATCAGCCAATGACAGCAATCCAGACCGTATCACCCAATTAGCAGTTGATCTTGGTAGTCGACCCCTGCGCACCAATGCAGGACCCAATGAGCATTTGGATTGGCTCATGCAAACTATTGAGGCTAATGTCATACCGCGATTATTGATGGCCCATTCCGGACATGCACAAGCTAGCACCGCACCAGTGATGAATATTCGTTTGGATGATCAAACGCGTGTTGAAGAGCTGTCTCGGTTGGTCCTGCAGGATGATGCCAGTCGGGCAGCTCAATTTGTACAAGAGCTCTACGAACAGGGAGTACCCCTCGATGAGATCTATATGCGATTGTTGGCTCCCGTAGCTCGACGTCTTGGAACAATGTGGGAAGAAGATCGAGCCAGCTTTACGCAAGTTACAACTGGTATGTGGCGGATTAAACAATTGGTGTATGACTTTAGCCCACTCTTTCAGGAATTTGCCCGAACCGATGAGGTCGCTCCTCATGCCATGCTAGTGCCATTACCAGGCTCACAACATACCTTGGGGCTTTTTATGGTGTCTGAGTTTTTCCGCAGGGGCGGTTGGAAAGTTTGGGGTGAGTTGGCAGCCGGTGAGGCCGATATTGTTACGGCAATCAAGACGCAAAACTTTGATCTGGTCGGGCTTTCGGTCAGCACTGAAGATCAACTCCCTGCATTGGCACGATTTGTAGCCTTGTTGAAAGAGGAATCTCTTAATCAAAAAATTGGGGTGATGGTTGGCGGCCCAATATTTATTGCTAAACCCGAACTTCGCAAAGAGGTTCAGGCAGATATCGTTGGGCTTGATGCAGAAGAATCTCTGGCGCAGGCTGAGTTTTTCTTGGAAAAAGCAAAAACTATTTAATCCTTGCAGTATCCTATTAATGCGCTGATAACCTAGCAGTGCCTATGCAATCCTTCTTAATTGGTAGGGGGATTGCAATTTTGTAATCGATCGATTACAATTGATCTATTAAAATTTCTGCATGATTACTGTATTAGAGACATCAATTTTTCGGGAATGGTTGGCTAGCATTAAAGACCTAGCAACACGATTACGTTTGGCTAGGCGCCTTGAAAAGGCTCAACGTGGAAATTTAGGAGATATTAAGCAGTTAGCTAATTTTTTGTATGAGATGCGTGAATTTTTTGGTGCTGGCTGGAGAATGTACTATTTTCATCAGGATCCATTAATTATTGTGATGCTCAATGGAGGTGGCAAAAAATTTCAAGCAAAGGATATTAAATTAGCAAAGGCGCTAGTTATGGAACTTGGGGAATTCAATGAAATTATTAAGAAAGACTAAAAACCTGAAATGTTCTGAATTTGATATCGCTCGTTTGCTGAAAAGTAAAAAAGCAATGACAGAATATTTAAACCAAGTCATTGCCGATGGGGACGATGCGGAGCTGGCTGCTGCCCTAGGGCATATTGCTAGGGCTAAAGGGATGGTAGAGGTTGCTCAATCTAGCGGACTAAGCCGCGAGGCCTTATACAAAGCCCTAAAACCGAATACCAAGCCTCGTTTTGATACAGTCTCAAAAGTGATTCAAGCCTTGGGCATGAGGATCACCGTTCATGCTTAGCTTTTTATTTGTTATCTGCATCACACCATAACTTACCACCGGTAGCCCAATCTTCTTTTTTGACATCCGTGATGATGATGTCAACAGAGCCTGCTGAGCAACCTAAGGTTTCACAAGTTACACGAGTGACCTCAGCAACAAATTGACGTTTTTGTTCAACGGTACGACCTTCAAACAATTGCACATTTAAGGTTGGCATATCTATTCCTTTCGTAATGTTTGGTATTAATCTTTATAGCTCTCATCAAATCGATCAAGCATGCGTAATAAGGCAGGCCACTCGAGGATTCCTTCTTCGGCCCCATTGTCATGTAACTCATCAGCTGCTTTCTGAATCACACTTTGTTTAGGTGTGTATAAATCTGTGGAACTAAGTGCTGCTATTTGGATTTCACAGGCTTTAATTAGGGTTGCCATGACCACATAGGCTTCACCGATTGTTCTCCCCAGTGTCAGGGTGCCATGGTTTCGTAAGAGCATTGCAGGGTGCTGACCTAAAGACTCGGTTAAGCGTTTTCCTTCTGTCTCAGTCAGAGCAACACCTTCGTAGTCATGGTATGCAATATGTCCCATAAAACGCATAGCGTGTTGTGACAGAGGGAGTAGGCCCTTGCTTTGTGCAGATACGGCAATCCCCGCAGTATTGTGAAGATGCATTACGCAGTGCGCATCTGGTCTTGCACGATGCACTGCCCCATGAATTGCAAAGCCGGTAGGGTTTACTTTATATAGAGAGTCGGAGTCGACAATCTCACCCCGTGTGTTGACCTTCACTAAATTGGATGCAGTAATTTCATCAAACTGGTAGCCGAATGGATTAATCAGGTAGTGATTAGGTTCGCCAGGAACGCTGGCTGAGATGTGCGTATAAATCAAATCATCCCAGCCCTCAAAGGCGCAAAGTCGATAGCAGGCAGCTAAATCAATCCGGGTTTGCCACTCTTCTGGGTTCACGAGTTACTCATTATGGGTATCCGATTTACTCGGAAATTTATTCGAGGCATAGCGGATCAAGGCATTGGCAAGAGCTAATACAAAAATGGTGATACCCATGAGCAGAATGCCCATATCTGCCTCATGCTTTGTTCCGACTAAATCAATAATCAGACGAGTAACTGCTGTGATGGCGATGTAGATCAAAAACCTAACCGGCATATGGTTGGTCTTGAAATAAATGCCTACCATCGCACCAATTTCTAGATAAATAAAGAGTAGGAGTAGGTCTTGAACGGATGCATAAGGTTTTTGCATCATTTCAGCAAAACTCATGCCGGCGGCCCAAACTGTAGCTGCGCCAATACCAAAAAGGGCTATCCGGTGGAATAAAGAAACAAAGAGATTACCGGTAGGGATTAGCCAGGATTCGATTCGGTGCTCAATGTTTTTAATGTCTTTTGGGTTACTTTCACTCATGGCTTTCCCTTTGTTCGGTTATTTTTTAGGTTCATATGCCTTATATTTAACCCTAAATTAACGACAAGCAGTTAATTGTTACTAAGAGGAGCAAGGTATGTCTCGTAATTACCCCTTTTCAGCCATTGTTGGTCAAGAGGATATGAAGTTAGCCATTCTAGTTGCCGCCCTCGATCCAAGTGTCGGTGGTGTCTTGGTGATGGGGGATCGTGGCACGGGTAAGTCAACTGCGGTTCGAGGCCTTGCTGCCTTGTTGCCCAACATGACTGTTGTTCAAAACTGTCCCTATGGATGTGATCCAAAGGCTATGGCAGGCGCTTGCGCAATTTGCGATACGCAGTCCAATTCCAAAACAAAAGTAAAAACCGAAGTACGCCCTGTACCCGTGGTGGACTTACCTTTAGGCGCAACCGAAGATCGCGTGCTTGGCGCCTTAGATATTGAGAAAGCCTTGACCTTGGGCGAAAAAGCCTTTGAGCCTGGCCTATTAGCAAGAGCGCATCGTGGATTTTTATACATCGATGAAGTGAACCTACTAGATGACCACTTGGTTGATCTTTTGATTGATGTGGCTGCTTCCGGACAGAATGTGGTTGAGCGTGAGGGTTTAAGTGTGCGCCATCCAGCGCGATTTGTTCTGGTTGGTAGCGGTAATCCGGAAGAGGGCGAGTTACGTCCACAATTACTTGACCGCTTTGGTTTGGCTGTTGAGGTAAAGACACCCAGTGATATGGCAGGACGTGTGGAGATCATTAAGCGGCGCGATCAGTTTGAACGTAATCCTGAGGCCTTCTTAGCAGTGTGGGAGAAAGAAGAAGAAAAGATCCGCGGACAAATGACCGCTGCCCGAAAAAAATTACCTACTGTGAAAGCTGACGATAAGTTGCTGGAAGATGCTACTAAATTGTGCGCTCATCTTGGTACCGATGGCTTACGTGGCGAGCTCACCTTATTGCGCGCCTCCCGCGCTGTAGCAGCATTAGAAGGTAAAAATAAAGTAAGCCGCGAGCATCTCAAACGAATTGCAGTACCTGCATTACAGCATCGCTTACGCCGAAATCCACTTGATGAGTCTAGTTCAGCTACCCGTGTTCAGCGCGCGCTCGATGAATTGTTCGCTTAATTAATGACTGAACACTGGTTGGCTTATCTGCAGATTGCACAACTGCTTGTGCTGGCACCGCATCACTTTGGTGGGGTGCTTGTACGCTCACGTTCGGGCCCGGTGCGTGATCGTTGGTTAGTGGCCCTTGAACAAATGGCTAAACAGAATGGCTTATCGGTACCTTTGCGCAAGATTCCGAATGCAATTACGGATGAGAACTTACTCGGTGGTCTTGATATTGAAGCCACCCTTAAACAAGGTAAACCGGTCTTGCGGGAAGGAGTATTGGCTAAGTGTGATCAAGGTATTGTGGTTTTGCCGATGGCCGAGCGCCTCGAGATAGGCATTGCCGCCCGGATCGCAAGTGCATTAGATCATGGGGCAATACAGTTAGAGCGTGATGGCCAGAGTAAAACCATGGTGTGTCGTATTGGTGTGATTGTGCTCGACGAAAGTATTGAAGACGATGAGCACGTCAACCCAAAATTAATGGAGCGTTGCGCCTTTCACATTGATCTAGATGGGTTTGCTTGGCAATCCCTGCCGGATGAAGAGGTGGATAAAGAGTTCAGTTATTTTGATCCAAGTCGAGTGCAGACTCGTCTCGCTGAGATTGAGCTCGAGGATGATCAAATTGATGCGCTTGTGGGGATCGCAATTCAATTAGGAATCGCATCCATTCGTGCAGTGCAATTTACAGTGCGGACCGCACGCTACTTAGCTGCGCTCGACCCCTTGTGGGAAGGAGTAATACCAAGTAGGGACCATATAGAGCGCGCAGTGAGTATGGTTCTTATTCCTCGCGCAACGCAACTGCCCGAGCAGACCCCTGAGGAGCAGGCGAATGAGGAGACTCCGCCACCTGAGCTTGACGATACTCAATCTGAAGAATCAAATGCGCCACAAACCCCCGAGGAAGAGGTGCTTGAAGATCAAATATTAGACGCTGCACGCGCTAGCATTCCAGCTGACCTTTTGACCCGCTTGGCACAAATTGCGATGGCTAGACAGAAAAATAGTTCTGCAGGTAAGGCAGGCGTTAGTCAGATGAGTAGTAAACGTGGCCGCCCAATGGGTTCTATGGCAGGAATACCTAGCGCTAGAGGCACACTAAGTCTGATTGATACTCTGCGTGCCGCAGTTCCATGGCAAGCCATGCGGCGTCGCGAGACGGCGAACAAAAATCAGATTGGCCGCCCATGTGTGCTCATTCAAAAAGATGATTTCCGTATTAAACGCTATCGTGAGCGCACGCAAACCTTAACAACTTTTGTAGTGGATGCATCAGGCTCATCGGCAATGAACCGTTTAGCCGAAGCCAAGGGTGCAGTTGAGCTTCTTTTAGCAGAGTGTTATGTGCGGCGCGATCAAGTAGCATTGATTGCGTTTCGAGGAAGTGAGGCTGAGCTGTTACTGAGCCCTACACGTTCACTGGTCAGAGCAAAACGATCTTTGGCAAGTTTGCCTGGAGGAGGAGGCACTCCTTTAGCGCGTGCAATTGATTCGGCATATCAACTGGCTAAAGCGTCTCTTAAAAAAGGGATGACACCAACGTTGGTGTTCTTAACGGATGGTCGTGCCAATATTGCGCGTGATGGCACTCCAGGTAGAGCACAAGCGCAGATCGATGCAGAGCAATCGGCTCGTATGGCAGCGCAAGTCAAGGTACGTAGCTTATGGATCGATACTTCTCCGCAGGCACGCGAGGAAGGTCAACACATTGCTCATTTGATTGGATCCTATTATTTACCTTTGCCCCATGCGGGTGCGCAAGAACTCTCGCAGGCAGTAATTCAGGTATTACATCAGTAACGAATCGGTTATTTTTTTAGAGTACGCAGTTCACTCAAGATCAAATCTGCACTCTTTTCAGTTTCTACTTCGTGCATGATGTGACCACCCTGCCAATGAATCACGGTTGATTTTGCAAAATACTGTTGGATGATTTTCTGTAAACCTATTTCAGGAACCCATTGATCGCTTTCACCAATAACCCAAATGAGTTTGCTAGGCAGATTTGAGCTAGCGCTAAGCACCTGACTGATATTAGCTGAAGCCATAAAGTTCATTGCGCCACGTACGTGATCAGGAGAGGTAAATAAACGGCGGTAGTAATTGCGATTGGTCTCGGGCAAATTGGTATTTGTAGAGTCGAGCAAGCGATCGGTCATACCACTCATGGGCGCAATCTTGGCCAAAATCGACGCCAGTGTGGCTGATTTTGTAACTGGGCCTAACATCGGACCAAAAAATTGGGTGTAGCTGGGCGGCGGCGGGATGAGCGATGGATTAAAACCAATAATAATTTGTGGTTTTACCTTGGCTTGAACGGCAAATGCCAGCGCGAGCGGCGCACCTGCAGAATGGCCGACCACCATGGTTGGCCAAGGAAGTTTTAGCTCTTGAACCAGACCAATCAAACTGCGGGCAATTTCTTCGAGCTTCAAGCTATCAATAGGAGCTCCTAGAGTAAAGGCGTGCCCTGGTAAATCAAGGTTCAAAATCTGTGCCTCTTTATTGAGGATGGGCGTTAGCTCTGCCCACGAATGTGTTGATGAGCCAGTGCCATGCAATAACAAAATCAGCGGCCCCTTGCCAGAGATTTGGACATGCCAAGCTAGCCCAGCCACCTCGACTGAGCGACTGATCTGACGATTTGGCCAGTCATAGGGAACGCGATTCATAGTGTTCATTAAGGGTTTTCCCCTAGTTAAAGTGCATTGACCCAAGTAGATCGGGTGTCTATATTCGTAATCATAATAAGTGTAAAAAAATATTTACAACTATTTTAGGTCTTACCAGCTCGTTAACCACACCAGAAAGTAAGTCATGAGTCTAAAAAGTGCTCCAACTCACGAGATGCTAAAGCGGATTGAGAAAGGCTTGCACCAGGCTTTGGCGATAGCCGAGTCTAAGACAGCCCCACAAAATTTACAAAAAGCCTTGCACCATTCTATTTTTCCAGGTGGCGCACGCATACGACCCCAATTATGTTTGGCAGTTGCCACTGCATGCGGTGATGATGATCCCGCATTATCCACTGCGGCAGCCAGCGCTATCGAGCTATTGCATTGCGCCTCGTTAGTGCACGATGATTTACCGTGTTTTGATAATGCGCTAGTAAGACGTGGGCAAGCATCAGTTCACGCAGCATTTGGTGAACGCCTTGCCGTTCTTGCTGGTGATGCCTTGATCGTCTTGGCATTCCAATATGTAGCGAGTTGTAGCATGCGTTCGCCATTACGCTTAGCTCCTGTGTTACGTACGATTGCAACATCGGTTGGCGCACCGCATGGAATCGTCGCAGGACAAGCTTGGGAATGTGAATCCAAAGTGCAACTTAAGCAATATCAAAAAGAGAAAACTGGATCTTTATTTGAAGCAGCAACTGCGGCTGGAGCACAGGCAGCGGGTGCCGATGCCGATACCTGGAAACCTCTGGGTGAGTGGTTGGGTGAGGCATATCAAGTGGCCGACGATATCCGCGATGTATTGGCTGATCAAGCCATGATGGGCAAACCCCAAGGACAAGACATTACGCACGACAGACCAAGCTCGGCAAGGGATCTCGGCCTAGTGGGTGCTGTGCAGCACTTTGACGAGTTGGTATACAAAGCAATTAACTCAATCCCCAGCTGTAAGGGCGAGAAGATGTTGCGTGGCTTAGTTGCAAAAGAGGCTGAGCGATTAATACCCGAGTCATGGTTTGCAAATACAAATCGGCCATTGCATCACCATGCTACCGTTTGAGCGTGTGTCTGGAGACACGCCCCCTTCCTCTCATTCGCTATTCGATGCATTTGTAGATTGGCGAAATTCTTTAATTGCATCATCTCGCTTTCAGAGATGGGCTGCTCGTTTTCCATTCACCCGGTGGATTGTTCGTAAACAGGCAGCATCCCTTTTTGATGTAATGGCTGGGTTTGTATATTCACAAATATTACTTGCGTGTGTGCGCGTTAATATATTTGAACTTCTAGCAGATGGCGCATTATCAAAAGCAGATTTACAAAAACAGATTGCGCTACCTGAGTCCGGATTAAGTCGTTTACTAGATGCTGCGGTGGCGATTCGTTTACTCACAAAGAGAAAAAACGGCCACTATGCTTTGGGGATGTTGGGCGCACCATTGGTTGGTAATCGCGCACTACTTGACATGATTATTCATCATGGCGATTTCTATCGCGATCTACAAGACCCATTGGCATTATTGCGCGGTGATGTGACTGGTAAAGCAGCGATGGCGGAGTACTGGCCCTACATCAATGGAGAAAAGGATCCAAGTCCAGAGTCTTTATCTGCGCAGCGCGTTGCTGACTACTCACGACTGATGGCGCATACCCAACCTTTGGTAACCGCCGAGGTGATTGATTCCTATTCGTTTGCAAAACACAAACATCTCTTGGATATTGGTGGCGGGCAGGGCGCTTTTGTCAGTCAGTTAGTAGAGCTCTATCCCCAACTTCAATGCACTATTTTTGATCTCCCGGGTGTCGCAGAGTTAGCAAATACTCACATTAATAAATTAGGTTTATCCAATAAAATCAATGCATTAGGTGGAAATTTTTTCCAGGGAGAGCTACCCAAAGGGGCTGATATTGCCACTTTAATCCGGGTCATCTTTGATCATGACGACAGTCGGGTTTCAATCCTTTTACGTAATGTATTCAATGCCTTAGAGCCTGGCGCTAGTCTCATTTTGGCTGAACCCATGGCGGGCACTCCAGGCCAAGAGGCCATGGGGGATGCTTATTTTGGCTTCTATTTGCTAGCGATGGGTCGAGGTCGACCAAGAACTCAGGCTGAAATTAGCGCCATGTTGCTAGCCGCTGGATTTGAGTCCATTTCTTTATTGCCATCAGCGATCCCATTAAATGCCCAGATTTTGCATTGTAAAAAACCAGTGTTTTCAGTAAGTTAGCTTTTTAGAGGGGTAAATTCCCTATAAAGCCTTGTAAATATTAGGGCGTATTAGTAGAAACACCTAGATGACATTGTTGCAAAAGTGGTGAAGAATGCATATATGTAAATAAATATTTACACAAATAGTATGTAAAAAAGAAATGACACTATGAACACAACTTATCAAGCCAAAGCCGTCGTGCTAGAAAAGCCCGAGAGCATTGTCTTGAGCGATCTGCAGTTATCCCCCGTAACCGAAACCGATGTCGTAGTGGATATTGAGTGGAGTGGAATTAGTACGGGCACTGAAAAATTATTGTGGAGCGGACGTATGCCTCACTTTCCTGGAATGGGATATCCGCTTGTTCCTGGTTATGAATCTGTCGGAAAAATTTATCAAGCAGGTATACGTTCTGGATATAAACCAGGGCAACGTGTATTTGTGCCAGGTGCCCGATGTTTTGGTGATGTAAAAGGTTTGTTTGGTGGTGCAGCATCGCGTGTGGTAGTGCCGGCGAGTCGAGTCATTGGAGTTGATAGCAAATTAGGCCCAGAGGCGGTCCTCTTTGCACTTGCTGCAACGGCCCATCACGTAACCGCATCAGAAGGAAGTCAACAGCCTGATCTGATTATTGGTCATGGCGTGTTAGGACGATTAATTGCGCGCATTGCAGTGCTTGCTGGCAAGAGCCCTGTGGTGTGGGAGGTCGATGCCGATCGCCGCACCGGAGCAATTGGCTACGAAGTGATTGATCCAAAAGCGGATCAGAAGCGCTATTACAAAACAATTGTGGATGTGAGTGGCGACGCTTCATTGTTGGATACCTTGATTTCATGTTTGACTCCTGGCGGTGAGATTGTCTTGGCGGGTTTTTATGACGCGCCAATGACTTTCTCATTTCCGCAGGCGTTTATGCGTGAAGCACGGATTCGTGTAGCAGCCCAATGGCAACCAAAAGATTTACTCGCAGTGAAGAACTTAGCCGAGTCTGGTCGCTTGTCGCTTGATGGTTTGATTACGCACCATGCGTCACCACATCAAGCTGATCAAGCATATCGTCAAGCGTTTAGTGACAAAGATTGTTTAAAGATGGTCTTAGATTGGAGAACCTTGCAATGAGTCCAGCAACCGCAAAATTAGAGGGTGTGCCAGCAGAAGCAACGGTGCAATTTGTGAACCTTAAGAAGGAAGCTTCAATGGAGCCAGATCCTGTTCACAAAGGACCGGTGACCAAAGAAACACAGATCATTGCTATTTATGGCAAAGGCGGAATTGGTAAAAGTTTTACCCTAGCAAACTTGTCATACATGATGGCGCAGCAAGGCAAGAAGGTTCTCTTGATTGGATGTGATCCAAAGAGTGATACAACCTCATTGTTATTTGGTGGCAAGGCATGCCCAACCATTATTGAAACCTCCTCCAAGAAAAAACTTTCCGGTGACTCTGTTTCAATCGGCGATGTGTGCTTTAAACGCGATGGTGTATTTGCGATGGAATTGGGTGGCCCAGAAGTAGGGCGCGGTTGCGGTGGTCGCGGAATTATTCATGGTTTTGAGACCCTCGAGAAACTCGGCTTTCATGATTGGGGCTTTGATTACGTTCTCCTGGATTTCTTGGGTGATGTGGTCTGTGGCGGATTTGGTTTGCCGATTGCACGCGATATGTGCCAAAAGGTAATTGTTGTTGCTAGCAACGATTTGCAATCACTCTATGTAGCCAATAACGTTTGCTCGGCGGTTGAGTACTTCCGCAAACTCGGCGGTAACGTCGGCGTTGCTGGCATGGTGATTAATAAAGACGACAGTACAGGCGAAGCACAGGCTTTTGCAGAGAGAGCCGGTATTCCGGTCTTAGCAGCAATTCCAGCGCATGAAGATATTCGTCGCAAGAGCGCAAGTTACGAGATTATTGGTCGTCCTGGTACACAGTGGGGCCCACTTTTTGAGGAGTTGGCTAAGAACGTTGCCGAGGCACCCCCAATGCGTCCGAAGCCATTGAGTCAAGATGATTTACTAGGACTGTTTTCATCCGACATCACGGGGCGTGATTATGTACTTGAGCCCGCAACGACAGTTGACATGATGGGCAAAGACGCAGTTGTTAAGAAGAGCTTAGAAGTGGTCTACGACAAGGTTTAAGACAGATGACCAAGCCAATCATCCCTATCGTCCCAGAGCAATTGGTAGCAGACCCATCAAAAGGAGATGGCATGGGTTGCCATGCCGGTGAGAAACAGATGATGGCTGCCGCAAAGTCGGCTGGTAAGGGCGAGGTATTACAGCGTTATGCGCAAGACTATCCAAAGGGTCCGCATGATCAACCACAAAGTATGTGTCCTGCGTTTGGTTCACTCCGTGTGGGTTTGCGTATGCGTCGTACCGCAACGATTTTGTCAGGCTCGGCATGCTGTGTCTACGGCCTAACCTTTACCTCTCACTTTTATGGCGCACGCCGCAGTGTTGGATACGTACCGTTTAATTCTGAGTCCTTAGTAACAGGAAAACTATTTGAAGATATTCGGGACTCGGTGCATGAGCAGGCTGATCCTGAAAAGTATGATGCCATTGTGATCATTAACTTATGTGTACCAACTGCCAGTGGTGTCCCACTGCAACTGTTACCGAAAGAAATTAATGGCGTTCGTATTATTGGTATTGATGTTCCAGGCTTTGGTGTACCAACTCATGCAGAAGCCAAAGATGTTCTCGCAGGCGCAATGTTGCAATATGCACGCAATGAGATTATGGCTGGTCCAGTACAGGCCCCACGTACGGGAGTGCAAAGCAAACCAACCATCACCCTGTTGGGTGAGATGTTCCCAGCCGATCCCGCAGTGATTGGTTCAATGATTGAGCCGATGGGTTTGGCTGTAGGCGCAACAGTACCTACGAGAGAGTGGCGCGAGTTATATCAAGCGTTGGATTGCAAAGTGGTTGCGGCAATCCATCCTTTTTATACAGCAAGTATTCGTGAGTTTGAAGCAGCGGGTCGACCGATTGTGGGATCGGCTCCAGTCGGTTACGAGGGCACGGCTGCATGGTTAGAAGCGATTGGTAAGGCAACCAATACACCACAAGAAAAAATTAATGCTGCAAAACATAAGATTTTGCCTGCCATAAAAGCAGTGCTGGGAGCGACTCCAATTAAGGGACGTATTACCTTAAGTGGCTACGAAGGATCTGAACTCTTGGTTGCTCGTCTTTTGATTGAGAGTGGTGCAGATGTTCGTTATGTAGGTTCAGCATGTCCCCGAACGGTTTGGAGCGATGCAGATCGACAATGGTTGGAAGCAAAGGGCGTGCAGGTTCAGTTCCGTGCATCACTTGAGCAAGACTTGGCTGCGATGGCAGAGTTTCAACCTGATCTCGCGATTGGTACAACCCCAGTTGTACAGGCAGCTAAGCAGGCATCAATTCCTAGTTTGTATTTCACAAATCTTATTTCGGCAAGACCACTGATGGGTCCCGCAGGAGCTGGCTCATTAGCGCAAGTGATTAATGCAGCGATTGGTAATCAAGCTCGCTTTGATGAGATGAAAGCATTTTTTGGGGATGTAGGCGCTGCTCACAATGCAGGTGTTTGGGAGGGTATTCCAAAAGACCGCCCTGAGTTTAAGGCCGAGACCCGTCGCAAACTGGAAAAAGCAATTAAGAAACGCAAAGCCGAGGAGATGATCTGATGTATGTGATTGATCACGATCGTGCTGGTGGCTATTGGGGGGCTGTGTATGTCTTTACAGCCATTAAGGGATTGCAGGTGGTGATTGACGGCCCGGTTGGCTGTGAGAACTTACCCGTAACCTCAGTGTTGCATTACACCGATGCGCTTCCTCCACATGAGCTACCGATTGTTGTGACTGGCTTAGCCGAAGAGCAATTAGGTCGTGAGGGAACTGAAGGATCGATGAAGCGTGCGCACGCAACCCTTGACCCTGATTTACCTGCCGTTGTGGTGACCGGATCGATTGCCGAGATGATTGGTGGTGGAGTTACTCCCGAAGGAACTGCTATTGCCCGTTTCTTGCCCAGAACGATTGATGAAGATCAGTGGCAGTGCGCAAATCGTGCCATGTATTGGTTATGGTCTGAGTATGGCGTGAAGAATATTCCGGAGCGCAAGCCACGCAAGGAAGGTGAGAAGCCCCGCGTCAATATTATTGGACCGGCCTATGGAACCTTCAATATGCCTAGTGACTTGGCTGAGATCCGTCGATTGGTTCAAGGCATTGGTGCAGAAATTAATATGGTATTCCCATTGGGAAGTCATTTGGCAGATGTCTCTCGTTTGGTGGAGGCAGATGTCAATATTTGTATGTACCGTGAGTTTGGGCGCATGTTGTGTGAAGCGCTTGAACGTCCGTATCTTCAGGCACCAATTGGGCTGCACAGCACCACGAAGTTCTTACGTAAATTGGGTGAGTTGCTTGACCTCGATCCAGAACCATTTATTGAGCGCGAGAAGCACACCACGATTAAACCAATCTGGGATCTCTGGCGCTCTGTGACTCAGGATTTCTTTGGCACCGCCAATTTTGCAGTGGTGGCTAACGAGACCTATACCCGTGGCATTCAGAACTTCTTTGAAACTGAAATGGGTCTGCCATGCAGCTTTGCGGTATCGCGCAAACCCGGTGAGAAGACCGATAGCGAAACGATCCGCAAGCTTGTAAAAGAGAAATCACCCCTAGTCTTGTTTGGAAGTTACAACGAGCGTATGTATATGGCTGAAGCAGGTAGCAAGGGAATGTATATTCCAGCCTCTTTTCCGGGTGCAGTGATTCGTCGTCATACCGGTACTCCATTTATGGGCTATGCCGGCGCAACCTATTTAATCCAAGAGTTTTGCAATGGACTCTTTGATGCTTTATTCCATATCTTGCCTTTGGCAACCGATATGGATAAGGTCGATTCCACATTGGCTCGTAGCAAAGCAGCCAACTCCTTCCAATGGGATGGGGATGCTCAAACGATGGTGGCGAACTATGTTCAGAAGCAACCAGTCTTAGTACAAATCTCAGCTGCCAAACAATTGCGTGATCGCGTAGAACGTGATACCGAATCATCTGGTGAAGACCGCGTAACTGCAGAACGTGTACGTATTTCGTGTCCTGAAATTGTGCAAGAGAAGACTCAAACCCCTATTACGGAGAAAGTATGAGTATCCCAACTTTCGCCCGAACCGAATGTGGCAGTTTTCTGCCATATGCCCTTGTCGCGCGGGCTTTGCGCGGTGCTAGCCGAAAGGCTAATTTTGAAGGAGGGATCTCGAATGAGTGATCACAGAGGCTCTATTTCTGGTCT
>JACCED011508358.1_pt1 | contig 26631 bp, 34 predicted proteins | sample 7455021 | NCBI WGS metagenome assembly JACCED01 (sample SAMN15323456, study PRJNA562643) | freshwater metagenome | isolation source: river surface water | place: USA:Blue River Watershed | collected 2017-08-19 | reverse complement strand
TGGAAGCAATTTGGTATAAGCGCAGACTTAACAAAGATTATCAGCCAGAACTAGAAAAGCTGATTTGGGAAGTGTTGGGTAAAATAGTATGAGCGAAAACAGCGTCAGCCATTGTAGTGTATGCCAATGTGAGTTCACTGATGCCGAAGGCGGCATACACGGGTATTTTGGCATGATACCAGTGAGCTTTTGTCCAACCTGTTTTAGTTGTATGTGTGATATGGTTAATCAAGTTGTAAATTTTGAGGAGAATTTCGATGAGTGAGTATGTTCCGGATCGTTGGATGCTGGTAAAAATTACCAATCAGGAAGCAAAATCTCACTACCGAGTATTTGCTTCCTGGTATGGTGGTTATCTTGGTTCAGATTCGTGGAAGCTGAACTCAGGAGTTACTCATGTAGACGAGGATGAGAATTCTTATCTATTTCATGGATCCAGCGGATCAGTTTACAAGTGCCATAAGACATCGTATGGCATTTCTAGCTACGGTATGAGTGTGCTTTCCAATATGATTGCTGAGGCCAATGAAGATGGCCTCAGCATTGATATGCTACCTCATGATATCAATCCACTGGTACTAGAGTACAATCAGGGAGTAAAAACATGAAGGTTGTTAGCGTAAACCCTAAGGGCAAGAAAGCCGAGGAACGCAAGATTGCGTTGCTTGAAGTCATCGAAGAAATGCGCGAACAAATTGAGTCCGGTCGTATACAAGAGTTTGTGGCTTGTAGCATTGACACTGACAGCGTTTGTCAAATCCACGCCAGTGCCCTAGATCTACCAGGTGCTGTTGGCCTTTATGAAATTGGCAAACACATGATGATAGAAACCATGTCCAGCGAAGATGAATAGGAGAGTATTATGGCTATCTGGAAAATTGTAAATCAAAACAAGAAGAACTGCGAAGAGCGGCAATTTTGGACCAAGGACGGAAAAACGATTGTTCGCATTGAAGGATTTCGCTGGGGTAGTTTTACTGTAGAAACCACAGACGATAATCCACCCGACGGTATTACTGCGGAAAATCCTGATGGCATTGACATGTACAGTTACTCAGGTGAAAACGCTCCTGATGGTGCAGAGCTAGACATGATGGACGATGGTTGCTATGGTGATTGGGAATTTCCTGACAGCATGGATGAAGATGAGCAGAATCGAATCCAAGAAGGCTGGGACGAAGACTACTACGACTTTATGGAAGGCGATGGCTGGGTCAATGATGAGACTGAAGCTTGGCTATTTGGACCATTAGATATTGAACGAGTAGACTAATGCTACATCTAAATTTTAGAATTGAATGGCCGTACAGTTCTAGGTTTAGCAATTTAAAGACTTGGCACGGATCAACGCCCATTAAAAATAAGCATTGGGAATTTCAAATCCTAAAGACCGCAGACATTGTTGCAGTAGATTTAGATTATACTCTACACGGAGATATTGATCATGCCGGACTAAGATGTGGGTTTGGATTGTGTGGGTTTGCAGTAGAGTTTAATTGGTACGATTCAAGACATAGAGATGTTTCTATCAGCGATTGTAAATTGCCCAGACTATGGGAAGTTAAATTTTGTATTTTAGACAAGATAACCGGCAATGAGTTTGCAATCAGGACTGAATTGTGCTATAGTGTATTTGAAGCAGAGCAGCTGGTGGCCGACGAAGGCCACAAGTATGATGTTTGTCATATTAACCCGAGTACATAACAATGATGCTGTATGAAGTAGCCCTATTATTACTGTTTGTCAAACACTGGGCCTGTGATTTTGTGTTTCAAACATCAAACATGATTGAGGCCAAGTCACAGTATAGATCATGGCCCAGCATACTGCATAGTCTACATCATGCAGGCATGACCTTTTTAATCTTTGCACTAGGCGGTGTTGTACTGGCTGCGTGTTTAGCTTTGGTAGATTTTGTCTTGCATTATCACATCGACTATGCTAAAGTAAAGTACGGCGAGGCCGATGCCAAAACCAGTAGATACTGGAATCATTTTGGTTTAGATCAACTAGCACACTATGTAACCTATTTGGTTATAGTGGCAATTTTTGTAAGGATTGTAGAATGATTAATCTCAAGGACTGGTTTGAAGCAGTAAATTATCGGATCACTGAGGGTGCCAAGTATACTTGGAATTGCTATGGTCCTGATGCTTATGTGTTAGACAGCTGGAACGGTGAGCAAGACGGCCATAGCTTTAGCGTGGTTTTTGACACCGTAACTCAGGAAGTTTATGAAGTACAAGCACACGATTATAAGCGAAATCGTGCCTATCGCTTTTTTAACAACGACTCGGAAGTTCAGTATCTTGACGAGTGCAAGCTTCACGACATTGATGGAAATGAAGCATGGGATGGTGTAAATTACACAACCCTAGAAGTTGTTGAGGATTGGTTGGATAAGGCTCATGCAATTGCGTCCGGGATTGACTATGATACCAGATTGCAAGTGCCCATTGACTTCTCAGATGAGGAATTGCTTCGCTATATGAAAATGGCTCATGACATGGATCTAACCTTTAATCAATTCGTTGAACAGGCTATTCGTATGGCCATTGAAAACCATCAAGCAGAATCTTTTAAAGACTGCGATTGATCTTTAAAAAATTGTTGCAAAAGCCAGTGGTCTGACCACTGGCTTTTTCTTTGCTAAGTATCGTCATGGATCCAAAAAACTTACCTCCTGCCTTCTGTGTGCTTCCTTGGATGCATACTGCTATTAACCCCAATGGGGATGTCAGCCCCTGCTGCATGTCCAAATTTGGATTTGCTTATGGAAATTTAAATAAAACTCCCTTACTCAAAGACATATTCAACAATGACATAGCTAAATCTGTTAGAAAAGAAATGCTTGAAGCAGATCAATTGCCAGAAATCTGTAACCGCTGTAGCTATGTTGAAACGGTGAGAGAAGAAGTAGTATCTGACATAAAAACTGAATCTTATCGTCAGCGAATGAACAAAAAATATAAAGATTTTATTGAAACATTGGAACCAAACCCTGACGGTTCTGCAGAGTTTCGCCAGTTATACATCGATTACAGATTTTCAAACAAATGCAATTTTAAATGTATCACATGTGGCCCAACCTTGAGTTCGAGCCATGCAGTAGAGTTTAAAAAGCTAGCCGAACTCAATCCGCTTGTATATGGTTCTAAAAACCCCGATGATACCAAGCCAATTTCTAAGGCCTTGATCGAAGTTGATCATGCCAGCATGTTTGAACAGTTTAAGGAATTTGGGCACGAAGTTAGAGAAATTTACTTTGCCGGCGGCGAGCCATTGATCAATGATCATCACTATGAAATTTTGCAGTACATCATTGACAGCCAGCAACCTATCTACATATACTACAATACAAACTTTAGCGAGCTTAGATATCGAGACCATAATTTACTTGACATGTGGCGACAAGTCAATGGAACAGTAGATATATTTGCCAGCATTGATGGCTATGGTCCTGAAGGCGAAGCTATTCGCTATGGATTGGATTCTAAGATCTTTGAAGATAATGTTAACACTCTCATAGAAGCTAGAATTCCCAATGTAAATTTAAATTTTTCTATCACCTTTGGCATTGCCAATTATCATAGCGTAGTTGATACAACTAAGTGGCTTGTAAAACTCTTGCCAGACTGGTACAGAGCCGAGCGCAATATCCTATCAACCAATGTAGGATATAATCCAATTACCTTTAGCAAAGAATTCTCCACTCTGTTTATGAATCAACAACAGCGACAGGCAGCTATCGAATTAGTAACCGCTCAAATTGAAAATTTTGAAAACGAATTCAGCAAGAAATATGCCAGCGACCTGCGCTTTCATTATCTAACTTGGATTTCAAATCTTCATCGCGCAGCCTATGACAATCAAGGCAAGCGTGGAATGATTTTAACTCGATGGGGATACATGGATAAAACCGACGAAATTAGACAACTCAATTGGAAACAAAGACTTCCAAATTTAGCTCGACTTTGGGCCGAGATTTGGAACGAGCTAGATCAACTCGGCATTGATATGCAGATAAGAAATAGCCTAGACAAACCAACTATTAGAAGCATTGATGCTTACATTGCTGAACACAAGATAGGCCAGCAATGAAAAAACCACCACAGGTAAAAATTATGGATCAGTTTACAAAAAACATCGTTGAAACAGAAGCCAAGATCAATGACATCAGTCCAAGTATGTGTATGGCCAAATGGTATCAGGTAACCATACATTTACAAAATGGTCACACTCACAGTTGCCATCACCCAGGAACTCATTTGGTTCCATTAGAAGAACTTAGAGAAAATCCCAGTGCTCTGCATAATACCAAGCACAAGAAAACTCTTAGAGAAATGATGGTCACTGGTGAACGGCCCAAAGAGTGCGACTATTGCTGGCGCATTGAAGATGTTGGAGAGCGAAGCGATCGTGTGTACAAGAGTGCCGACTCTTGGGCTCGTCCCTACATTCCTCTAGCTCAAGAGGCGCAGAAAAACAAAACCTTATTGGACTTTGCCAATGCAGATGTGAATCCTACCTACGTTGAAGTAGTATTTGACCATACTTGTAATTTCAAGTGCGCTTATTGTGCGCCTAATATCAGCAGTCAGTGGATGGAGGAAGTCAAAGAACACGGCCCTTACCTAACTTCTCCCTACTTCAATGATCTGCGCTGGATTGAAAAGCAAGGTCAAATGCCTATTCCAAACCGAGAAGAAAATCCCTATGTGGAAGCATTTTGGAAGTGGTGGCCTACACTGATTCCGGGCCTGCACACATTCCGCATTACCGGTGGCGAACCCCTGTTAAGCAAGAATACTTTCAGAGTAATGGATGATATCATTACCAATAACCCAAATCCTAATCTTCATTTGGCTATCAACAGCAACATGTGTGTTCCACAAAAGATCTTTGATGAGTTTGTTATCAAGCTAAATCAGGTAAGAAATAATGTTCAAAAGGTGACAATCTATACCAGCATTGACACTTTTATTCCCGAGCACAATGAGTACATTCGCTTTGGTATGATACACGACGACTTCTGCCGCAACGTTGAAAAGCTATTGGACAGCGTTGAGCAAGAAATTACCCTGAGCTTTATGATTACTATCAGTAATCTAAGCGTGTACGGCACACGCGAACTAGTTGAATGGATCTATAAGCTCAAAGAAAAGTACAAGGGCAAGCACAGACTCATGCCGGACTTTCCTTATCTGCGTCATCCTGAGTTTCTCTGCGTTGATGTCAACGCCGAAGATGCTGTGCGTGAATTAGAAAGAGCCTTGGAGTTCGTCCGAGAAAAAAGTGTCAGCGAATTAAGCAAGACCTGGGAGCAAGAAGAAAAGGATCGATATGCTTTTAATTGGAAAAACTATGCATTCTTTGACGACTTTGCAGTTCAGCGCCTAGGCCGTGTAGTAGAATTTGCCAAGGACAAAGTAGCCAACCCCAATCCTAACCTTAATACTCGCATGGAAGATTTTGCTCTCTATGTTGATGAGTACGATTATAGACGCAAGACCAAATTCACAGAATTGTTCCCGCAAATGGTTCCTTTTTACAATCGTTGCAAAACGCTTTTAATTAACAGTGGACGCCCAAGGAACCTGCGAAAGGAGTCTGTGGTTAAAGTTGTGTCTAAAAAAGGTTCTTTGTTTGATCTAGCAAATGACAAAAAGAAAGTTTAAATCTGTCAAGCTGACCTTTGTCAATGATGATGCCAAAGAGCAAATACTAGAATATAAACTAGTACGCTCTCCGGCTAGAGATGTTTGGGTATCTCAGATTAAATCAGCGGCCACTGACAGTGAGAATTTGATTCATCTTGGAACTGCTAATCTACCAACGCCTGAGCGTTTAAAAAGACACTGGGACATAGTCAGATACTTTACAAATCTGGCGAATCAGGACCATCTCTTAGATGAATGGTTGCATTTGCCACAGACTTTGGATTTAGAACAAGACAACAGCAAGTTATTCAATGAGCTGAGGGCTAGGTGTCAGGCCTATGAGATGTATGCATCTGTAAATCAGCAAGAGTCAGAGACAAGGGCCAACTTAAAAAGAGTAAGCAGAGCAATTAGCATATTTGAATATGTGTTAAATTCTAGCCTAGATAACCCTGCACAGGCTTATTGGTTTAAATCGCAAAATGCTCCAGTTGAAATCCAGGATTTAGATCACAATAAATATCTTACCAACAAAGTAAGTTATGGAGATTTAGTTATGTTAAGCCCGGGTATTTCGCGCACAGCCAACGAAGCAAGGCTTGCCAATGACACTCAGGTGATAAAAAGAAATATGGTCAGTGATTGGTCACCAAGTTCCGTGACACTATTAGCATTTAGTGATTTTTACGAAGATCTGGCAGCAACACAGCAATGGCTGAACCAGCAAGACAGTAAATTAATAGCCAAACCATCATACTGCATAGTTGGTAAATTGATAACAAATATTGCCAAGGACGAGCTTGGTAGTTTATTAAATACCTACAAGATATCACGCACGGAACTTATTCAATGAGCAAAACATATTTTTTACTTAACATAAAAAATGTTAAACCTTTTAATCCTTCATTGGATTATCTTGAGCTGTTAAAAAAGACCTTTAAGAATTTATACGGTAAACCAGAAGACGAAATTCATATCACGGATCACCCAACGGGCTATGGTATGCATATTGACCAAGCTCTAGCAAATCCAGAAGTTACGGATTTTGTAGTTGCGCCCATTGATCTTTATGAACCAGGTGTAATTCAAAATATGAGGCAACAAGCCCAGGCTGGCTCACAGCACTTGGTGGCAAAAATTCATAATCCAACTGGTCAGAATGAATATTGGAGCGTTGATCCGGATTTATTTTATCTAAGTTTTGCAGGCCTTGACAGAACAAGAAACTTAGACTGGGGCTCAATGAGCACCTTAACCACTGAACAAGGTGTTCATTTTAATATCCCCAAAGAAATCAATGGCGTTTATTGTTTTGAAGAATGCATTCATTTTCCACATGACATGGATGCCGGCTGGGGTTGGATTGTATTCAATCAGCTCATTGGCCGAGGACATTTGGTAGCTCAACGAGATCCCAACATCCAGGTTACCTGTGTAGGTTACTATGAAAATCTAGTTAGAAATATAACTGATATACCAACAGTGGATGATATCAATGAGCAACAGCGAACATATTATAGCATTTCTAGACAAATTGTACTGGCAGAGTGGGAACAAGAAATGTTTAGCAGTACTATTCCAGTCACTGGTTTTACGCAGAATAATGTGTTCGTTGAAAATTTTTACATGGTATCAGATTATAAATTCACAGGATTACAACAACTAGTGGCGCTGAATAAAAACAGTGATACCAGGCTGATATTTGTACACGACACGGACGCAGACAAAGTTAATATTGAACATATTCTAGCAGCCTGGACAGGCACAAACACCAATGAGCTGGCAGTCGCCGAAGACATTCAATCACAACTTGCGGAGTTTTATCAAACCTTTGCCCCCGGCGAGTTTGAGGCTTTTTGGAATTACTGCAAGTCCATCTATCATGCTCATTACCTAAGACATGAACTAGACTTCCTTGACGATTTAGAATCACAATGTCATGTTAACAATGTATTTTGGATGAGTGACCGTGGAAATTATTCCACACTACTGCGAGCAACCAAGTCTAGACTAACAGCCACTGAATTTCACTATCAGCGAGTAGACGGCTCAGTTTCTATCGTAAAAGCAGGGCCAAGATATTATCAACGCAATTTTTACAAAAAATTTCGTATGACTTTTAGAAACACACAAACTAATGCTCAACAGACTATAAGCTGGCTATTAAAAGATAATCTTTTGGCACAGAAATGGGCAAGATGCAATCAGTACGACTACCTAGAACAAGAATGTGTAGCCGAAAAGAATTACATGTTACAGCATTGGGAATACGATGACTATAATCCCAATGGGCGACACTTATCAGCTCTTTGCATTGAGATGAATAGATATGTTTCTATTATCAATGAATATTTCAATGGCAGCAGTGATCGTCGTGTAAATTATCACATTACTCAATATTTTGATCCGCAAACACTCAATCAAGATATCCTCAATGAGATTCATCATCATTTTGAAGTTCTCATTGGTCAAGTATGGAATATAAGTGACTATTTTAAAAAGGCCGACAAGCCCACATGTTTTGCAATTAGACAGCTTAATAATCTTTGTCACGAAATGGAAAGCCTGCGTCGTCGAGGTGTCCGTGAATCAAAGTATTGGGATGCATACATTTATTTTCCATGGATTCCAGGACATCGTTATAAATTTGTTGACAGCGACTACGACCATTGGCAAAGACCAAGAGTGTTTGGCGATTTGAATCTGCATTACGCTCAGCTAGGAAAAACACCACTGGAAGCTTGGGGCGGCCGTGATGAAATTATTTTTGATGACAATATCAGTGGACTAAGATATCTCAGTGGAGAGTTTGTTATTAATTTCAGCCCCGACACTCCAATTGAAGAACAATTAAAACATATAGCAAAAAACGATGCTGAATTTTTCCCCTGGCTTAGAAGCCGTGGGCAAGATCCAGAAAGCAAGTACACTGGTGTTGGTAATATTGTAGTTGGCACATTTGATCGCAGTGAGTTTCCTGGAAAAACTGCCGAAGAAATCATGCTTGACCTATTTCAATACGATGACATTTATCGTTTAGAACTGCTGGACGGCAATGGAAATATACTGTCAGAAAAAACACTTGATTATACATGGTATGATGTTTTAAGAATAACTGACCCAACTCGCAATGGAGGTCAGTAATGTATGATTACTTAGACAAATGGTATCATATTATTCTAAAGCATAAAACAGATTCCGCTGCACCTCGGCAACGACTTAGTTTTAGATTAATTAATACACCAGTTACTCAGCTATGGTTGGAAACCATAAGGGAAACCATTGCTGACCCTAATTTTAAAGTGTACTACAATCAAATGGCCACCTTTATTCCAACTCTGGAGAAAATTCACAGTATATGGGATGAAATGTACCAAGGAGTTCAAGCAGCCAACAGTAAACAATGGGTTGATGTTGATTACATATCAATGCCCGAGCACTTCAATCCTGACGAAAACCCGCAGGCTTTGTTAAATCACTTACACTATGAATTTCATAGGTTCGAAGAAGCAGTTGCTACCGAGCGTTGGCGAGTGATCAACGATGCATACGATCCTTTACAAATTGTCAATGTGCTGATACACAAATTAGAGCAAATGACAACCATGTGGTTCTCAAATTTCCCACTGGATAAAACTCTTTTAGTTTCAACATTTTTCATACATAGAATTAATCCCAATGACGGGAATCCGCTGCTGTCCATTAGGTCAATACCCAATGAGCTTTATCAGCACTGGAACCCCAGCGACGCTGACGGTGTACTGCTACTGGGATATCATACCATTGGTAAAAATCTTTTCCATTGTTACAAGGACAATGATGTTAATTTGGTCAAAATGAATATGATTAGACCTCAAGTAAATCTGGGCACAGAAACACAAATGTATTTTGGTGGATGGCCTACCTGCGATCAGCAGGCTTACTTAGAAGGCATGCATCAATGGGTCAAAGACAATCACCTAGAAGCTTATGTAGATTCTCATGCACCACAGCACTCTGTGAGTCAACAACCCTTGCTTGGCAAAATACAAAACAATCTAAGCAGACAAGAGATCAGCGACTTTTTTGAATACTATCAGATTGAAACAGTAGAATTAGAAGAATGAAAACAGTAGCAGTTGGCTTATATAATCAGCTTGGAAATTATTCACAGAAATTTCAGGAGCGAATGCAAGAAATAACAGACTATGGGTTAATCACTGAGTCTAGGCAGTACTGGGTTCAATCACAAACTCGTGTCCAATATCAACATAAAATTTTTTCCTCCAGCATTGATGATATCATAACACAGGCTGCTGCCTTTGAAGTAGACTATGTGTATATTGTAGCCCTTGGTCATCGTAGCACGGTGATTGATCATTTATCCGCTGCCGTTGCTTGTCTTGAAAATACCAATCATGCCGCATTGGCTCACATATTGCAAGATGATCCAGACCAAGATTCTCAGTTTTATTCCCTACATCATCAGTGTGTGCTCATTGATTTAAACAAATGGCAGCAAGCAGGCCGTCCCCAATGGGGAGAAAACACTCGTGTAGTAGATTACAGTTTACCAACAATCAACAGAAGCCAAGAAAATTTTCACGACAAATATACACCTTACTGGATTGCACCGTCATCTGACTCTGCTAAACAATATTCTGGTGTACTAAGAGAAGGGTGGCAATTGATCAAAGGAATCATTGAATCCGGGCAAAGCATTGGAAATTTCCCGCAAGAAGTTCGCAATTTAAAAATGCATCTTTATCCAGAATTTGGAGGACCATTTGAACGCATAATAGTTGATGGCATTGATGACATACCAACTAATTTTAATCAGCGTCGATATTTACAAGCCACAAGTTTTAAATCAGCTCAACGAACTGTGTTTGTTTACAATACTGATCCAATGCACAACAAGGTCAACATGACCTATGACAAATCAACTAGACTTGATAATGTCTATGCTGTTGCCGCTGGATTCAGGCCACTACAATTATTGAATGCTTGTCAGTACCACAGTGGTACTAGAGTTGTTTATTTTGATTATAGTCAATCAGCTCTTAATTTTAAAAAATGGCTGTGGAAGAATTGGGATGGCCGTGATTATAATGCAGCCATTGGCTTCTACAAAACTCAAGTTGATCCGCAGTTTAGTCCAATTTGGTTTGTTGGCAAGAACTACGATTCCCAATGGAAAGAAGTGCTGGATTATTTTGGTGGAGAAGATGCTTGGTTAGAGCTTTGGCAAGCATATCGCAAGCTTGAACATGAATTTATTCACTGTAGTTTGTTTGATGATTATACAAGTCTAACAAATGATATGAAGCAACATTTGGGTAATAACTTGGTTTGGTTTAGTAACAGCTTTCATACCGAAGCAGCATTAAGACATTACTCTGGAAACAAATTAAAAGAGATGTACAATCAGTGTCTTGCTAACTTTGCAAAGAACAATACCAGTATACAGATCTGCGGAACTGACAGTTTAGGTATTGAAAACTGGGTTCATTATGGAGAGCTTTCGTGATACCCAACGCTATTGTAGAGTTTTTCAACGACATTGGTTCTCCTTGGTCTATGGATTTTAAAAAGCAACCTATACCAACATTTGAGCATGAATATCAACTGCTAGACTGGATTATTCATCGAAGCCAATGGCCTTATTTGCCAATAACTTTACCAGATGCGCCTTATGCAGACATGCTTCGAGAAGCTCTGGCACTTGAAGATCTGTTTGTAGCTCACAGATCTGCCCCCAATGAGCTAGCAGAATATGCTCACCGTGGTTGGCGCAGTATTTGTCTCCATGGCGAAGCCTGGAACAAAACACAGCATTATCACGACTACCCTGAAAATGCAGGCAAGACCATTGATGAAATTCAATATGGCTGGTGCCCAGAAATCACTGAACGCTGCCCAGAAACCACAAGATATTTCAAAGAACTTTTCCCCTATCACAATTATCAACGACTGCGCTACATGTGGTTAGAGCCCAATGGCTACATACAACCTCATCGTGACCGAAATGAAAATTTTTTACAACCAATGAATATTGCACTGAACAATCCTGACGGCTGCGTTTTTAAAATGCATGAAAAGGGTTATGTGCCTTTCAAGGACGGCGGCAGCGCCAGCTTGGTTGACATTGGCAATCTACATGCAGTTTGGAACAACAGCGACACTCCGCGCATACACATGATAGCTCATGCCCAGTGGAAACCAAAAGAGTTTACTCGCATAGTTATTAATAGTTTGAAACAACTGATTTAGATAAGTACTCTTAGAAAGAATCTCATTAGCGAGATTGGAGAATTAACATGAAAAAAATTATTGCAATAATTGCGCTGTCTCTGCTGTCGGCAGGTGCATGGGCTCAAAAGACGCCTGACATGAAAGTATACAATTGGCAAATTACCAGAGTCGTTGATGGCGACACAGTTGAGTTCGCCGCACCTTGGTTACCCGACCCATTAAAGAAGCGTTTAACTATTCGCGTCTATGGCGTTGATACTCCGGAAAAGGGTTTCCGTGCCAAGTGCGAAAGCGAAGCCAAGCGAGGCGCAGCCGCTACTGAGTTTACCAAGAAAGTAATCACAGAAAGCAAAGTAGCACAGGTTGCTATCTGGGACTGGGACAAGTTTGGTGGTCGTGTGCTAGGCGACATAATCGTGGATGGTGTGAGCCTAAGAAGTCTTTTGATTAAAAATGGTTTTGCTCGTGAGTACTATGGCGATGCAAAACAATCATGGTGTAACTAACACCCTACCTTAGGACCATTGCGTTACAGGGTGGCCCGGCTGCTGGGCTGAGAGGAGTAGGAGTCGTGCCCAAAACTCTCTAAAGTGAGCACCTAACTTTGGTTGACTTTGCACCCAAATAAATGTAAAATCTAGATATTACAGCTTATTTGGTGGATCAACTATGCGTAAACTCAGTACCTTAATTGCTGGCTCAATGCTTGCCGGGCTTGCATTGTTAACTTGCACAGCCTGCGGTGGTGGTGGAACAACTGGTCCAGTTATAACTGGACCAACAGTTCCTGGGCCAGTTACAGTAAACCGCGCTCGAGCATTAAGCACAGAATCTTATCTAAATGCTAAAAATCTAGACTTCTTTAGCGAAGACTTTCCTCGAGACCAAGGCGGTGTTAATCCACTTAGCGCAGATGCAGTGGCCTTTTTTAGATATCCAGATGGCACACAAGGACTGGTTGCCAGCATAAACCAATACTGGCAAAACGGATCAATGATGCCGCTGAGTTCGGCTTTGCCAGGTCGCATTGTATTCTACAGAAAACTGTCATCTGACGCTCCTGGTGCTGGTACGACTGCAACTGGTTGGCAAGTTCACAATGTTGCTGTTCAACAGCAGGTTCAGCCGTGCATACACGCTCGTAAAATTCTTGTAGCAGACTTTAACAAAGACTCTGTTCCTGATTTTGCAATCATGTGTCACGGATGGGATGCGCCTCCTTACCCTGGCGAACGCAGTACTATATTGCTGAGTCAAGGTGACGGCTATGTGCTAGCACACATGTCAGATCAAGTTGATTTTTATCACGGCGGTAGTACTGCTGATTTTAACGGCGACAGCATACCAGACATTGTTGTGACTACCATGGCAGGGCTTCGTGTTTATATCAATAACGGCGCAGGGTCTTTTACAGCTTCGTCAACTTATACCATTCCGGTAATGCGGAGAGCATTTCATGTAGAGCTGGTTGATCTCAACGGTGATGGGCATTTTGATGTTGTTGCTGGCAGTCACGAATGGGACGATGCTACTCGTATTGTTATCAACCCAGGAAACAATCAATTTAACAACGCCAGATCAGTTACCATACCTGCGGTTCCTGGTGCCGGGGTCGTTGTTGATTTTGTGCATACACCGGCAACCAACTCCTTATACATCTTGAGAACCGGTGATGGTAAAAACAATGGTACAGTATTTTATCAAGGCCTATGGTTACAAAAGTACTCTCTAACCACAGGAATAAGCACCGTCGTGTATGCAGATCCAAATTGGACTGATCCAAGATTTGGTTATCCTTCGCGTTGGCTCAGATGGATTGACGAAGAAAACGGCTACATTGTGAGTCAATGGGGCAATGCGATTCGAATTAAGGTTGACCACTAAATAGTGGTATGATTAAAGATCTACTACAGTCTAGATTTACTGCAAAATGGTGGAATGAACAAGCCGTTGAACCAGAAAAACTTTCTCAGTTACTAGACACAGTATACCTGGCACCCAGTAAAAATGGCAGGTATACTTTTACCTTGTATGTGCTTGCTGATAGCTCAGCCGCAGTAGAATTTAAGCAATGGCTGTATTGGGAAAACACCTGGTGCTTGGATACTGTTAGAGGCAAGCCCGGGCCAGGACCAAAGAGATTTAACGGTCAGGTCATTGCACCAATTCTTTTACTGTGGGTAGGACATGATCAAAGCAGAGAAACTCGCGATGACATTATGGTAAGTGCCACAGTGGCAATGTGTGCCGCGCAAGAACTTGGACTGCAAACAGGATTCAATGGCTGTCTAGGCGAAACAGAAATTACCGAAAAGCTTGGTATCGTTGACAAAAAAATTGTTGATGTTATGTCCTTGGGAATTGGCTACGCCAACATTGATAAAGAAATTACAAGACCAGTATATGATCAGCAAGGCGTCGAAGTGGGATTTGATTTAGGAAATATAGATCCTGTAAATAGAAGAGTTTCTGCAAGACTATCTCAACCCAGCAAGGACACCTTGATCAAAGTATTTTAATCAGTTCTCTTTTAAGAGAATATGTATTTGTGAAGCTTATGTTCTTGTAAGCATATTCAGAAGCAATAAACGAATATATTTCTCTTGCATCTTTCCCTGGGGTAGTTGAATCATAGCAAAGATCAATAACAACCCAACAGTTCTTTGTCAAGGTATTAAACCAGTAATAGTTATACTGTAATTTTTCATTTAAAATACAACCAGTTGCATTACCGCCAATAATATAAACAGAATCTGTTGGCGCAATTAAAGAAGCAAGGTGCTCTTGATCTGCGGCAATTATAAAGTTGCTATCATCAATCCACCGATTAACCAACCGTTCTCGATAATACTCTGCATCATTCTGGCTGTCCCAATTATGTGCCCAGATAATTTTTAAATTTTCCAATAGACCAGAAAATCCAAGCTCCCTAAAAAATAAAAGGTGCGTCTTGGTCATTTCCTTAAGGGCATCCTTTTCAATGCCATCAATGTCCCAATGGGTTCCGGTATTTTGGTCAACAATAATAAAAAAAATCATAACTTGATATTTATTGATTAAAACCCAATTAAACTGTCAGAGTCAACTACTTAAAACCCATTTTAACCTGAGTCTTAAACATTGTACTTAATAGAAAACGGCTCTAGCGGCACCGCTAGACTGGTTTCATTGGGCTCTGATATTCCTTGACCAGTAATAAGTAAACTGCTATAATAGTAAGATGAAGGTAATCAATGTCGTAGCAGGCCCAGGAGCCGGAAAAAGCACACTAGCGTCAGGCATGTATCATGATGCCAAACGCCGAGGGTGGAATGTGGAACTGGTAACGGAAGTTGCCAAGGATCTGGTCTGGGAGGGCAGACATTGTGCGCTGGAAAATCAAGCCTATGTTTTTGGGAGGCAGGTACAAAGAATACACAGGCTTGCAGGACAAGTTGACTATGTGATTACAGACAGTCCTGTACTATTGAGTGCTATCTATGCTCCAAGCGACTATCCAGAGGAATGGGAGCAGGTAGTGGTAAAACTTTGGAAACGCAACGAAAATTATGTTGCATTTCTAGATCGCGGCCCGTGGTTCGATGATCGCGGCCGTGTGCATAACCTTGAGAAGAGTCTTGAGGTCGATCAGAAGATTGCGGCGCTATTGGACAAGCATGATATAACCTACACTCGGGTAGATCATGGATACCATAGCCCAGGTGAAGTCTTAGACCAGGTATTAGGGTCAAGGGCGTAACTGGAGGTAATCTCTATGAAAGGAGGAGTTGCACATGACCCCAACAGCCAACATGGGCATGTCTATACAAAGACTAGAAACTATTCTAGTTAGAATTATTTTAGGTATTTTAGTACTGGTAGCATTTGGATTTTCATCAGCATCAGCTGGCAGCGGATCTAGATTACAACCTGGCATGATACCTTTTACTGACTGGCTTGGTGAGCAAGTTCATCGTTATGAAAATGAGTCATGGGAAGATCGACTCAAAAGATTGATGACTGCAAACTTAACCAACATTGGTGGAACATCAGCGGCGTTAAAAGATCGCCAGCTTCAATGTTTGGCCAAAAACATTTATTATGAAAGCAGGGGCGAAAGTCTGCAAGGGCAGGTAGCAGTAGCCAAGGTTACACTAACTCGCCTTGACGAAGGCTATGCTAGAACAGTCTGTGGTGTAGTGCAACAGCGTTCACCAGCAGGTTGTCAATTTGAATGGGTTTGTAAAGAGTCTTTGCCTAGACCCGCTGGCGCACTATGGCAACAGGCCGTTGCTATTTCAGCTCTTTTACTACACGCACCAAGAGAAACTGTTGAAGATCCGACTAACGGTGCTACCCACTTCCACGCTACATACATTAACTGGAGACCAACTTGGGCTAGAGATAAGGACTCTGTTCAAAGAATTGGTAACCATGTTTTTTATAGGGTAAAACCAAGAGAGGAAAAATGAGACGATTGTACCCAGCAAGATTGTTAGAAGTACGCGGCACTGACATGCTTGATGTAGAACTAGATCTTGGCTTCAATGTCTATACCAGACAAAAAATTCGTTTGTTTGGCGTAGCCAGTGCTGGCAAAGACAGCGATGTACGCATTGTGCTTACTGAGTTGTGCAAAGATGGTTTTCTAGTAGAACCAATCATCACCAAACGGGCCAAGCTAGGTCGTGTGTTAGGATGGGCTTATATTGCCAATGAAACTGGCGATCCTGCTTTAAATATCAACGAAGCCTTGGTAGAGCAAGGATTAGCAACCAGCTTCCAGGTTCCTGACGAGGATGATGACGAGTAAATGTATGAGCCCGGCCTAACCGCTAGAAAAGTAGCTACTTTTGATACTGCAATTTTTGATCAGTATCGCAAATGGGCATCGGCGTGGGAATGGGATCCTCCAGAAGACCCTAATAGGTATCTACGGAGTGTTCCGCCTGGCCGCCGCCCTGATTACACCTACATAATATATCTACCAGTAAATGAATCTAGGTGCCGGGCATTTTACAAAGACATGAAAAAATATCCCCCAGAAATATATGAAATGTGGGATACTATATTAAAGCCTGTTTGCGAATATTTGGCCAATCAAGTAGAAATTGATGACCCGGTTATCGTGCAAGCAGACATTGCTAGAATGAAGCCGTTTAACGGAGACACTCTTCTTCACACTGATACAAGGTATAATCAACGATATGCCCGCCGGTATAACATTGCTATTAGTACTAATAATAACTGCTGGTTATATCACCACGGATATGATTTAAATAATGGTGGTGTGAAAGATCATATCAATGAAGGTGAGGTGTGGGAATTGAATAACAAAATTCCACATGCCGCTGTGAATCAAGGTGACACTTGGCGTACACATTTAATTCTAGACATAATGCCACGAAGCTATTGGAATCGTATGTGTGAATTGTATGATCCATATGCCAAGGTACCAAACCCACAGGGAAAGAATTACACCTATGATCTTGATTTAGACGGCAAGCTAATTCACGAACCGTTGTTTACAGACTTGCCACATTGCTTTAAAGCAAGGACCAATTCGATATGAATACAAAAATAACCTTTTCAGATAAACTGGTTGCATGGTTTACTCTACTGAGCGGTCTTAGTATCAGTGCTGTAGCTGTATGGTATAGCGTGGCCGGATTGGTAGCAATCTTTGCAGCCAGTGTTATTCCTATTATTGTTATGGGAGTGGTATTAGAAGTAGGTAAATTAGTTGCTACTATCTGGCTCAAGCATAACTGGAATATTGCTCCTAGACTAATCAAGTTATATCTTTTTGTTGCTGTAATAATCTTGATGTTTATTACCAGCATGGGTATCTTTGGGTATTTGTCTAAGGCACACTTAGACCAGGCAGTACCCACAGGCAATGTCGTGGCTCAAGTTGAAATTATTGATCAAAAAATTCAAACTCAAAATGATCTAATAACATCTGCTCGTACTGTTCTTAGACAAATGGATGAAACAGTAAATCAGAGTCTGGGCCGCGGTGCTTCTGCGCTGCCACCCAATGCTACACCAGCACAAATACAGGCTGCACAGACAGCAGCCGAGCGTAATACAAATGCGGCCGCCACTCTAAGAAGAAATCAACAACGAGAGCGTGACGCCCAGCAAGCCATTATTAATAAAGCAACTGCTGAAATTCAAAAGCTTCGCGAAGAACGAGCACCATTGGCAGCAGAAATTCGCAAGGTAGAAGCAGAGGTAGGCCCTATCAAATATATTGCTGCTCTTATCTACGATGCCAAACCAGATGCCGAGCTATTAGAAAAAGCAGTCAGATGGGTAATTGTACTCATTGTTGCAATCTTTGATCCGTTGGCAGTGGTCTTGTTATTGGCTAGTCAGTATAGCTTTGGTTGGTTTAGGCGCCAGCGCGAACTTGCTGCCGATACAGCACCTGTGGCACCTGTTCCAGTTGTAGAACCTGTGGCAGCAAACAACGAACTAGGCGAAGTCACCACTGAAAGCTTGCCTGAACCTTCAACAGTACTGCCAAATTATCCGCGCACCGAGGACGACATCAAAGAATTTAATGATGCCAAGGAAGAAGCCAAAGCTGTTGTGTTAGCAGACAGTATGTCTGCACCAGCACCTGTGATAGTTGAGGCTCCACCAGGTACCCCCGGAGAGGTATGGGACGCACCAGTAAAATCTGAGCAACCCGCTGACACTGATCTTGATAAAATATATAAGGCAAGCTCAGAAGAACTCGCTAAGAAAAAAAGAAGTCGCGGCTGGTTTAACGCTCAATTTCCTAAGCGCGATAATTGATAATAAGGTTTAAAATTGGCAGATTCAAGTGTTTACATTGTAAGTCCTCCTACGCTATACATGCCAGTGGGAGGGCTTAGTTTTTGCTTAATCAGCAATGACAAAAGTTGGCAAGAAAATATTGTAGGGCTATTGGAAAAGGGAATCCAAAATCAGCTTTGCTTTTTTACCAACGAAGATGGAGTTAAAGATCCTAAGGTTTGGGTTTGGTATTGGCATGTGGCTCCAAACTCTTCAATGGTACTTGTTGACATGGCCAGCTGCTCAGAACATGAAGTACGAATGACCTTGGCTATGTGTAAAGAAGGACTCCCTGTGATATATCATGTTAAACCAGGCAATCAGGAATTTGTGGCCTTACTCAAAGCCATAGAAGTTCCTCACTGGGAAACCGATGAAGATTTTGTAGCAATAATGGAATCAATGAATGGATAAAACTCAACCTTTAAATTGTAGTTTTTGTTCTAAGCACAGAGACGAAGTCAAAGCATTAATTGCAGGCGAGCGAGCCTATATCTGTAACGAATGTATCAACTTATGTCTAGAAGCACTGGAATCTGACAGCGATCAAGAAAAAAGCAAAATAGCAGATTTGTCTACCCCTAGAGAAATTAAAAATTACCTAGATAGATATGTTGTTGGACAAGAATTAGCTAAACGCAGTCTCAGCGTAGCAGTACGCAATCATTATAAAAGATTAGGTCAAGGTGACAGTAATCTTATTAAGAAAAGTAATGTTCTTTTAGTTGGGCCCACTGGCAGCGGAAAAACATTACTAGCACGAAAACTTGCTGAAAAACTAAATGTTCCTTTTGCCATTGGTGACGCAACCACGCTCACTGAAAGTGGTTATGTTGGCGACGATGTTGAAAGTGTAATTCATCGCTTGGTGCAAGCCGCAGGTGGTGATATCAAGCGGGCAGAAACAGGAATTGTTTATATTGACGAAATTGATAAAAAAAGTCGCAAGAGTGAAAGTACCAGCATTACCAGAGATGTCAGCGGCGAAGGAGTTCAACAGGCCTTGTTAAAACTCATTGAAGGCACTGAATGTCGCGTTCCTGTCAATGGCGGGCGTAAGCATCCTGGACACGAAGCTAATATTGTCAATACCAAGAACATTTTGTTTATTCTTGGTGGTGCATTTGTTGGACTTGAAGAACAGGTTAAAAAGCGCACCTCTACAGGCAGTGGCATAGGGTTTGGTGCAGATCTAGCTAACAAGAATGAAAATGTAAATCACTGGCTTTCCAGCGTTGAACCCGAAGATTTTGTTAAATTTGGTATGATTCCAGAATTTATGGGGCGTGTTCCTGTTATTGCTTCTCTCGAAGAATTAAGCGTTGAAGATCTTGTTAGAGTTATGACTGAACCAGAAGATAGCATTGAACGAGAATATCAAGCTATCTTTAGTCTTGATGGTGTTGAATTAGAATTTAATTCTGACGCAAGAATCGCCATTGCCAAACTAAGTATAGCAAAGAAAACAGGTGCTCGAGGACTTAGAAATATCATTGAGAATCTGTTGTTAGAACTTCAATTTAATTTACCCGAGCTAGCCAAAGAAGGTTTAAGCAAGGTAATAATCACTGATAAAAGTGTTGAAGATCACTTACCAGTGTTAGTATATAAAAGCAGAGAAGAAGTAGCATAAAATAAAATGACGACCGTGACAGTTAAAGATGGCCAGTTTGAAAAGGCCCTTCGTAAGTTTAAAAAGAAAGTCCAAGAAAGTGGAATTTTAGACGATCTACGCGAGCGCGAGCATTATACCAAACCTACCACCAAGCGCAGAATGGCCAAAAACAAGGCAGTTCGTCGACACCAGCGCCAGGTAGAGCAGGAGGAGCTCGAAGGGCTTAGGCCACCGCGCGAAGGCCGTCACAAAAGGTTATACTGATCGTTGACGCTTTGATCAATAATAAATATAATTGCAAATGCAGTCAGTGCCATGAGGGCTGATTGTAATGCAATAACAAGGCCCAAGAGGGATTGTTAATTAAAACTCGCTTTATTAAGGAGAATAAAATGACCAAGCTAGTACCCTTTCCATCATACTCTCAAATGAGTATCGGATTTGACCGCATGTTCCAGGAGTTAGACAGGCTGACTCAGGTAGCTGGAAATGCCGGTGGTGGATATCCCCCTTTTAACATTGAACGCATCAGCGAAACTTCGCATCGCATTATCATGGCAGTTGCAGGCTTCTCTGAGTCAGAGATTGATATCACACTCAGCGAAAATGTACTGTCTATCAAGGGCGAAAAGTCAGAAGAGACTAATTCTAACCTAGTGTATCGCGGTATTGCCAAGCGCAATTTCCGTAGAGAATTTGTTCTAGCTGACCATGTTGAAGTTAGAAATGCTGCTCTTAAAGATGGTATGCTAACTGTGGAACTTGAGCAGTTGGTACCCGAAGAAAAGCGTCCAAAGAAAATTCCTCTAATTAAGGAATAATTCTAGCCTGGCCTGGGTGGGAATACCCACCCAGGTAAATAACATTAGCAAACGGAAACACGAATGATGACAGATACTGCAACCACTACTGTAAGAAAAACAGAAAATATAACAGGTACCAAAGAGCCTGAAAAGTTTCGTGTTGTCATTTTAAATGACAATTCAACACCAATGGAATTCGTCATTGAATTGCTTAAGGTTATATTTCATCATACACAAGAAGCTGCTGTACAAATTATGATGCAAGTTCATAATAACGGCAAAGGTACCGCAGGGATTTATACCTTTGAAGTAGCTGAGCAAAAGGCCATGGAATCAACTCAAATTGCTCGAACCAATGGTCACCCATTGGGAGTTAGCGTTGAGCTTGCCGGTTGATGTTGAACGCAAACTAATTATCGACATAGATGATACCTGTGTCGATACATTAACAGGTTTTGTTAAATGGCTGGCCAGCCTTAATAGACTGAAAAATGTAAATGGTAATGTAATTACCTACAGAGAACATCTAGGTGCATGGCTCAATGTTCCAGATGAGTTGGCTGAAATCTGGACTAAAGAATTCAATGAGCAGTCATGGGAATGGGGCGCACTATGGCCATGTCTTGGTGCAGAAAAAGCATTACCTCAAATCAAACAGCACGGATGGCATGTGATAGGTTATAGTAAAAGTTCTGGAGACATGCATCGTGCTACACTACGCCGCGCTAATTTAGAACTGCTGTTTCCGGGAGTTTTTAGCGAACTCTATGTGATTAATCGAAATGCTAATTTTAATGCAGTAATCAAGGAAAACACCAATTCTGTTTGTGTTACTGCGCTAGAATCAACGGCACTGGCCAGTGCCGAAGCAGGTCACATCACCTATCTACTAAATCAGCCCTGGAACAAAGATTTTTCTAATATCTCAGTAAGGAAATTCAACAACTGGTTAGAAATTGCAGATGTTATCTTGAGTCAATAACTGTATGGATCTAAGATTTCTTTCTCACATAAGTCCTACTGCTTGGCCGCACATCAGTGCAGTAGATGAACAATGGACACCTATTCCTTGGTTACCATTGGCTGTACCTAAGATAGAACCCGATGACTGGGACCTGTTTTGGAAGCTGTGGAATGAAAAGCAAGGTGATATCACCCGCGGTCTCAATGAAACACAATTCTGGCGAGGGCTATGTTGCTGGCTAAATCCCAAAATTGATCACACCAAATTCAACTACAGCAACACAGTGGTTGACGACTGGAGTCAACATTTTCCAAAGATGTTTGAGCAGATCAAGTCTTGCTTGCCATTTACCTTTTTAGAAAAAGTAGTGCTGTGGAGTAATATCAATGAAGTGACTCCGCACTTTGACCCAGATGCACAGGTTTCGCCGTGGCCAGACAGCCTTAGAATAATGATCTGGGATTCGAATGATAGGCCCACTTTTTACATGTGTCGTTGGCCCGATCGCAATGAAAATTTTAATCCTCCGATAATTACACAGCGTAACAAGGGCTCGTATGGTGTCAGCGCATCACGCATACCTCAAAATAAACGCATGTATGTGAATTTGCCACCGGACACAAATTCTTTTGTATTCAACAACGGCGCATTCCTACATGGTGCCGACTTAGCCAAACCCAAGATCATCATGGCAGTCAAGGGGCGCTGTGACAAAGACGCTTGGCTCAAACAGCTGGAACACAGCAGAGAAAAGTACAAGGATTACATACCCAATGCCAATGACTATTGATAGAAGCGAACTGCCAGAACATAATACAATCGCTCACAGTCTTGACAAGCTATTGCCATTTAGGCACCACAGCATTGTTGCCAAACATGCAGATCCTTTATTAAAACTTTCAATTCGAGATCTAAATCTAGAATCTTTAGTCAATGACACCATTGCTTCAATGGAGAAATTTGGATCTTGGAATTATAGACTTGGCATGAAAGAAAATTCTGTACTACATGATGCAGGCTATGGCGGCATTGGTTTAACATATAATCCCACACATCGCGAACTTGAAAACTCAAATATACACGAACAGGTGCAAGGAAACCCTAAACCAGCTCAGGGGATGAAAAATCCATTTAGTTCTCTAACTGCTGATAAAACTCGACAGTATGCCACTAGAAACTCACACTATGACACCTATGGGTTGTCATATCGCACTCCTGCTAGTCGTTACGGTTACTTGGGCAGTTTCCTAGACAGATGCACAAGAACAATGGTACGCTCAGCGGTGAGAATTATCTACGCTGAGAATGAAGGACCAGTAGGTGAGGATCGTTATGCTGGCGTAACATGGCATCGTGACGAGCCAATGTTTGAAAATCTCAGAGTCAACATTCCCTTGGTTACGGATCCTATTTTTGTCTTAGAGCAGCAAGGACATGAACCTGTTCATTTAGAAGCCGGCTATGCTTATTCGTGGGACACCAATGTATTGCACCGAGCTTATGCTACTAAAAAGGAACCCAAACATAGAATACACCTAATGCTGGGCTTTAGTTGTTGGTGGGATTTTGATGAACAATTGGGCACATGGACACAGAATGAATTTTTTGGCAAGATACACCCAAAAGACATGTTGGCAAACGGATTGGTAATCAACGGCGTTTCATTAAACTAGCATTTAATGCGCTTTGAGTTGGTAGTTTAATCAAAATCCCTAAGCAATAAATATTAGTACTCAGGAGAGAAATACATTGGAGCCAACCTATTATGGCCAAGATTCAACTCCACAAACTGGTAGAAACTGCCAAGCGCGAAGGCCGCGCCCGGCCAGTTGTTGCGACAAAAGAAAAAGTAGAACAAATATATGATGCCATTAACAACGCAGTTTTTGGTGGAGTTCTTACTAGACCTAAAATTGTAGTACGAGATTACACCAAACGACAAATGTGGGGTGAATGTGAAGGTTGGCAACGAGGTAGTCGTTGGGGTCCTCATTATACCGCAGTTATTCGCATAGAAAAAAATTTCCCAAATTTAAAAAAACTTATTGCGGCAGTAGCTCATGAAATGGTACATCAATATGAGTGGGAATATTACGGCGTAATGACTCATGGGACAACTACATTCTTTGCTTGGGACGAAAAGCTTCGCTCAAAGGGAATTAGATTAAGCATCACCCTATAACTGTAGATAACTATCTACATGAACACACCCGACCAACAAAATAATCCTGTTTTAATCAACGGCGCCGGCCCCAGCGGCACACGCCAAGGCCTCAGTGGCGTTTCATTTCCAAACTTAGCAGCCGAGGTTGCACTTGGCCAACTTGGTAATTTTGAACCCCTTGAATATCGTTTAGATTATCATGCAATACAGTCAACGATCATGCAGAGGTACAGCAACGACTGGGTTCCTTACTTGCCCAGAACAGATCGTCCAAACAATCGAAAAGCATTGACTCTTACTACACTAGAAGGATGGGACCATAAGTCTGTGCCTAGTCTCGCCGAAGCTACACAAAAACTTGGCAGACCAGTTAAGGAAACTGAGTTCAGTCATCCAACTCGATTGTATAATGATTGCGATCAAGCATTTCCAGGCAATTTAAGTCTTAAAGAATTTTTAGATGATTGGCAACCATTGGGTCGTACATTCATTGTTAATTCTGGTGTAGGTGGCTATTTTGTACCACATCGAGATCACCCAGGCATGCCAAGACCTGTATTTCGCTTAGTGGCATTTTTAAAGAATTGTGGGCCACTTGATTACGATTGGTGGATGGATGATCGCAAGGCCAACATAGAGCTTGGTCGTGTTTATTATGTGAACACTCGCATGACACATAGAACGATTAGTTGGACCGAAGACAGTTGGCATCTTATTGTCAATGTCCCAATGACTGTGGAAAATGTGGATAAGCTTTTAAAGCATTTGCAACATAGACACTAACATGATAATATTTGCCGGGCCAAGCGATGACAAGCGAGAAATTAAAGTTGAGCTACCAGCGCACCATCAACGCATAGGTGTAATGCTTAGTGGTGGTGCTGATAGTGCAATTCTCTTATACATTCTTGCACTTGAACTCAAGATGTCTGGCAGTAAACAACAACTGATTACATTGACTGTGCCCAGAACCGACGGAGCAAGCAACTATGTTGATGCAATTGTCGACAAGGTAAACGAGCTGGTACCAGGCGTAAACATCCCCTTGCCAATACGCCTTGGAGATCCAACCGTACATCATAGTCAACAAGGTAAGTCGGGTGAAATTGCTGCTAGACAACATTATAATATTGAACATATTTTTTATGGCAGTCAGGCACATCCTCCTGTGCCTATGCCCGGTGAATATCCTAGCAGACCTAGCCAAATTGAATATACAAATAATCAAGGCATAGTCACAACAACCTGTCCATTTGCACTTCTTGACAAGCGTCATACCATAGACCTCTATGAGATATTTCAGGTCTGGCCATTGATTGAGTTGACACATAGTTGCACACATCAAACTGTGGGACGATGTGGTCAATGCTATAATTGTGTTGAGCGAGCTTGGGCTATGGAATCGTTGGGCTACACCGATCCAGGTAGCTTATAATCTACTAGTGAAAATACTGAGACCTAATTTTTTAGCTATTCCTTGCCGAGGAAATGCACTACTAACGTGCAATCGGTTACGAGGAAATGTAATTGGTGTTCCGGGTATCCACTGAAAAACTTTGTCTACTGTTAGTCCGTAAAAGTTTTTCATATTAAGATGCGGGCAATGTTCTAGCAGTATTCCATCAACACTAGAAATTTCGTCTAAATTACCAACACCTTCACTGCAATAGTCTCTGACCACTATGTTGTATTCGTTTGGTTCGGTGTCTTCTCCGCTTAGAAAAAATGCAGCAGGTCCTGACCATGTTTGATTTAGAACTAGAAATTTTACTCGATCAAATTTTGGAACAACATTAGGCTTGGGTGTAAAGCGTAAGGGAAAGACAAATGTTTGCCACACCTTATCTGGCCCTTCTTTACCAGTATCAGCATGTACCCTATAGCCGGTTTCAGTTTCAAAAAAGTTGCCACCAGCCACTGCCCAGGTATTTTGGCCCAAAACCTTATCAATAATGGGCCTAACTATTTCCATTGCTGGACCAAGATCCAGACCAAATTTACGACCAGGATATTCTTGTAACTGAGAATTGTTTTCAAAACAAGCTATCAGCCCGTTGAGTTGATCCTGATTTAATGGATCAAGTATGCGTGGTTCAATCATACGATATTTAGTTGACAAAATCAGCAATTTCGTTTACACTATGATTACCGTCAATGTCTAGGAGTTTCAATATGAAAAAAATTTGGCACTATTTTGCTGTTACGGCCATTATTGCGGCAGCTTTATTTCCAGCAACAACACAGGCCCAATTACTGCCTAGGACCAGCGATAACAAGCCTACGATACCAAATAGTTGGCTACTAGGAAGCCCTTCTAAGCATCATTATCAGACTACAACCGCACCCACACCATCACCTTTGGTGTTTCGAGAGCCGCGTGGTCG
>JACCED010001365.1_pt1 | contig 26652 bp, 47 predicted proteins | sample 7455021 | NCBI WGS metagenome assembly JACCED01 (sample SAMN15323456, study PRJNA562643) | freshwater metagenome | isolation source: river surface water | place: USA:Blue River Watershed | collected 2017-08-19 | reverse complement strand
CTGCTCATGCACGTGAGACTGAATTGATTAATACATTACAACCCGCACTTAACACATTCGGTGTAAAAGGTTGACAATAAAGCGTTTTGGGCATATAATCACTACATAGACAGTTAACTAAAGGAATTGAAATGAACGAACAAATTGAAAAATTAATTACCGATACAGTACAGATTTTGGATCGTGATCCGTTGAGTCAGTCAGAGGATACTTATTCTATTTTACTTAAGTTTACACAATCCCTTGCTACCGAACTAGGTGAGATTGTAGTTGCTGATCCTGTCAAAGATGGTGTTCGCATGTACTTTGATGAAAAAATCGCCCGTTATGTAATTAAGAAAAGTGTAGGACTGTAAAATGACAAAATTTGTACATATCGTTTATGTACACCCTGTAGAACTCGGTGAGCCCAACCTGCATAAGGTAAAGGCAGAGCGTGAGTTTGCGACTAAAGAACAAGCTGATGCATGGATCGTGGACCACAACAAACTTCATGATCCATATGAATGGAACTATAAGGCAGTCTACTACGGCTGTGTCAACGATGAAACAGGAGAATTGGTATGATGCAAGCAATTAATAATTTGGCTATCGTAATGTTGCCCGTCATTGTGATGGGTCTGGTAGTATTACTTGAAGGATTTTTTACAAAATGAGAGATGGATATGGAGTATGTCCTGTATGTAACGGGACCTGTCAAGTTGAATTGACAGAACAAGAAAAAGGTTACTATCACTACAAAGGTAAGACCCATCGTAATTGCCATAACTGCGGTGGACAGTATATGTACGGATCACCTAAAGGTGAAGTACGATTAAACAACGAAGGTGTACCTTGTAAGCATAGTTATACAAGCTCCGATGATGGTCGGTGTTTGACTGGATATACTTGCAAACATTGTGGAGATAGATATCAAATTGATTCCGGTGATTAATTAACAATGCCTTCAAGCTTTCATAAATAACGATATGAGTCTTTGGGAAAAATATGAGTTGACGGTTAAGAGAATTCTTGCTATAATTATAGCAATAGTTGTATTTGGTTGGATGCTCAGTGAAGAATCTGAAGTTGAAGAATCAGAAATCGCTATTAATTATAAATGTGAGATGGCATTAAGGACACCCGATATACCTGATCATGTTAGAAAACAATGTATTAAACTTCTAAAAGACGCATATGAAATTGAATCAGATTAACGAAGCATTGAGTCACCAAATCACCGGTGGCTCTGATTATCATTGGAACTGTTTTCCTGATGCACGATTCCTAGATTATGAAAGTGAGTATGCTCATGTTTCTATATTGTATAGCACAATCAATCAAACTGTATACCAAGCAGACACATCTATCAAGCGTGATGTTTGGCCCAATGACAAACGCTTTGATAAGCCATATCGGTGGACGAATCCTGCATTCAAAGATGACTACTTAAATGAAGCCAAAGAACGCAAAGTAGACCCTAATCAGGCCTGGGATGAAGTGAAGTGGATTGAACTGGAAACAGACGAAGACTTCCTAGAAAAAGCAAAAGCAATGTTTGAAGGTGATTATTGGGATACTCGTATTCAAGTACCAGTGGACCTTGACAATGACACTATACTGAAGCTCTCTATGGAAGCGCACAAGCGTGATATCACACTAAATAAGATGATAGAAATTATCTTACAAGACATGATTGAACATCACCGTGTCAACGGAAGATTGGATCAATTCGTTATATAAGTATTACAGGAGCTCGTTATGAAAAAGATTCTAGTAGCATTGTCACTTTTAGCACTTACTGGTACAGCAATGGCTCAACACTATCATGGTCACGGTTTTCGCCATCATGGGCCTCGTGTTATCTATCGTGATAACTGGATAGCCCCTGCAGTTGGTGCATTGATTATTGGTGCGGCAATTAACGAAGCACACAATCGTCATACACAATCAGTAGTAATTCAAAATCCCAATGTTCAACTAGGACAAGTTTGTACGCCATGGACTGAAACACAAAACCAAGATGGTACTATAACACGGACACGCACTTGTAATCAATGACAGACATATTATATGGCGTCGGCAATTGGATAAAAGAGGATTGGAAAAGTAATCCTCTTCGTTGCTTTTTAGAAATTTTAGCTTGGTTCTTAAGTATCGGTTGTGCATTTACTATGATGCTCACAGTTCCAACACCCCCTTTCTTAATTCTCTATCCACTGTTTATTTTGCAATGTGCAATTTTTGCATGGGCGGCATGGACAAGAAAGAGTTTAGGAATGCTTGCTAACTATTTGTTGTTAGTAAGTATAGATAGCGTAGCACTTTTTAGAATGATGACATAATGGCAACAGCAATTAAAATGACAAACAATAAAACCGGTATCACTAAAGACGGATATATCGGTTTCAGTTACAGTTACTTTTTTCTAGGTATCTTTAACATGGGATGGATAGTTCCTTTATATCGGGGAGAGATATTATTAGCATTAGTTTGCTTAACGATCCATGTGTTAACTCTACCATTTTGGATCATTACTGCAGTAGTATTTGGTTTATTCTTCAACAAATTCTACACACTTAAATTAATTGAAGAAGGATATCGTTTTAGTGATAGTGATACAGAACTTGTATCTAGGGCTAAAATAATTTTAGGAATGAAGCAATGAATATTACCGCTGAATGGACTGATAAAGATTGGGATAAGTTTACTAAATGGCTTAAAGGTATGCTAACAGTAAGCGAAGGTATTGTGACATTTACCAAGAGTGATGGAACTGATCGTGTAATGAAATGCACACTAGTGCCAGAACAACTTCCCAAAGTTGAAATCAAAGAGGGAGCAAAGCCTCGTAAAGAATCAACTACAAGCATGCGTGTATTTGATTTAGAAAAGAATGAATGGCGTAGCTTCACTATTAAGAAAGTTAAGCAAGTTAATTTTACAATAGAATGAATGATTTTGAACAAGGTAACATTCACTACATGGCTAAGGAATATTATGAAGCCAGTGAATGTTACAAAAGATTTTTAGAACAAGAGCCAAGCAATTATATTGTATGGCATAATCTTGGTATTACATTATGTCAATTGGGCCATGATGAAGAAGCATTGAAATGCTTTGAATTACCGTGTCAGCATAATTATGCAGAAAGCTGGTTAAGCCGAGGAACTGCATTGCGAAGCTTGGGTAGATATAAGGAAGCATTGTTAACTTTTGCACATACCTTTGCATTAGATCCTACACATTCTACAGCATATAGCAATTATGGAAACACATTGCGTGAATTTGCAATGCCTGAACTTGCTATTCCATTTTTGCAGATAGCACAAACATTGACACCGGGTAATGTTAATTATGAATTAAATGAATCAGTATGTCATTTAATGAAGGGTGATTTAATTGAAGGATGGAAGAAATACAATGCAAGATGGTATTATCAAAGTGATGTTAGTTTTAAGCCTAGCATTCCTGGCCCTGAGTATGACGGCTCCCAAGACATTGTTGGGAAAAGAGTTCTCGTATACTATGAACAAGGATTCGGCGATAGCATACAGTTTATTCGTTTTGCAAAAGTATTAAAAGATAAGGGTGCTGAGGTCGTATTAATTACTAAGCCGCAACTATACGACCTGTTCAAATACAACTTCCCTGAGTTTGAAGTTTTAAATGCTGATGAACAACTACCACCGTATCATTATCATGTAGCATTGATGGATCTGCCTAAATGTTTTAATACAGCAATTGACACTATCCCATATCCTACATCATACTTGGATGTAGATGAAGGTCTGAAGCAATCTTGGAAAGAAAAGTTAGGACCAAAGACAAAGAAGCGTATTGGTTTATTGTGGAGCCCAAATAAAATTGCATTCATATCACGCTTCCGTCGTATCGAATTAGAACAACTATTATCAATAGTAAGTGATGAATATGAGTTTGTTAGCCTATCATATGAAGTAGATGAACACATATTGGATACCTTATCAAAACACAATGTCAAAACATTCCATGAAAATTTAACTGGGTTTTATAACACTGCAGGCTTAATTAGTCAAATGGATTTGGTGATATCTATTGATACAGTTATACCACATTTGAGCGGCGCAATGGGTGTACCTACATGGGTCATGCTAACTGACTATGGATGTGATTGGCGTTGGTTTATGAACCGAGACGATAGCCCATTCTATAACTGTATGAAGTTGTTCCGCCAGACTGATGGCAAATGGGATAGTGTACTAAACCGGATAAAAATAGAACTTGACAATAAATAAGACTCATGCTATACTATGGGTATTATGAAAAAGGAACTATTATCTTTCACCGTTAAAGAGCCCAAACACAGGGCCCATCGTGTTCTATTCTGTGAGAACACTCCGTTCAAACCTAAGGTTGTACAATCTGAAAAAGGTAAGTACAATCGTAAACCCAAGCATAGAAACAAAAATGACCACTAACGATCACCTTGACCTATTAGGTCGTGAAGTTAACTTGGATGATGCGGTCGCATTCACTCATCATAACCAACTGTATGTTGGTAAGGTCATTAAAATCACACCCAAACAAGTTCGTGTGGTTAATCTACTATCCAAGTATCGTGATGATACCGGATACTTAAAATACACCAATCAATGTGTACTGATTGGCGGACCAGACTTGACCGCCCACTTATTGAAAAATATGTAAAAAGGTTGACAATAAATGGTGTTGGTGCTACAATACTTGTATTGAAACTTAGAAAGGAAATTCAATATGTCAGATAAAACTGAAGCCGTCGCCCAAACAGCAAAAGAACTTGCACTTGCTACAATCGCAGCCTGTACAACCGTTTATTTGCTTACTGTAATTCCAGCAACAGCAATTCCATATATTGGAATCTCATTCGGTATCGCTATTTTGGCTTACGTGATGTACACTATTAATCTTGGTCGTATCCAATATCGCAAGCACCTTGAAGATATGGAAAAGGCTATGGACAAGGTCAAGAAATAAAAGGTTGACAATAAATCACTTTGGGTCTATAATAGAGTCTTATTCAGTCAAAAGGAGTTCACATGAACATCAAGGAAATTAATACTGCAATTATGCACGGTGACTTTACTAACGAAGAATTGAATAGCATCGGTGATGCGATTCGTTTTGCCCGAGCACAATTGGTAGCACGAAATAAAATGTCTCTATCAATTGGATCCAAAGTGAAATTCACAAGTTCTACTAAAGGTACCTTTATCGGTACAGTGGAGAAAATCAATCGTAAGTTTGTCATTGTCCGTGAGACCGGCAAAGCATTTGGTAACTGGAAAGTGCCCGCTAACATGTTGGAGATCGTATGAAATACTTTTTGATTGTGTTGGCAGTAATTGCACTTATTGCTATTGGTCCCCTATTGACTATTTGGTCAATGAATGTATTGTTCCCGGCTCTTGCAATCCCTTATAGTTTGGAAACTTGGGCGGCAATTATTATTCTTGGTGGCGTTTTTAAATCTAATGTGAGTAATTCAAAATGAGTAAAGTAGCAGAACTATATACCGAGATTGAGGACATGCTAGAAAAGGGCACACACCCTGCAACAATTTCCGCGGTCCTTGACGTTCCGGTCGTTTTTGTGTATGATGTAGTAGAAAGTATTCAATCCCAGAGTGAGGAATTGAGTCCTTTTAGGACAATTAATTCTTAAAAAGGTTGACAATAATTGGATTTGGGACTATAATAGAATCTTAGACAGTTAAATAAAGGACTACAAAATGGCTTATATGAATCAAGAACGCAAACAAAAAATCTCCGCTAAATTGAAACCCATTCTTGCTAAGTATGGTGTCAAGGGTTCATTGAGTGTCCGGAATCATTCTACTATTGTGTTGAATCTCAAATCCGGTAAAATCGATTTCATCGAAAACTACATCAAGACCGATGTCGAAAAAGTCTATGCCAACAAATTGTCACAGGACCAAGTCGAGTACATTCGCAAGAACAAAAGTTTGGATGTAAATCCCTACTGGTTTCATGAACACTTCAGTGATGACGCTAAAAACTTTTTGACTGAAGCAATGCAAGCATTGAAGTCGGCTGATTGGTATGATGAATCCGACGCAATGACCGACTATTTCAACACCGCTTACTATGTTGACATTAATATCGGCAAATGGAACAGCCCATATATTGTTCAATAAATCAAATAATGGGTAACACAATGGTTGACAATAATGTCCGATTGTGTTATCATTATAACAGTGCTGTGAATTTAGCGGCACATTTTTTAAACTTAGCTTTTATTTAAAGGAAATCTCAAATGGCTAATTCTAATCAAACTTTCAAAGTCGCTGGCATCACTATTCACAATGGCAATGCTAAAGTTCGTTTCACTGATGACATGGTCCGTCGTATCAAGCAGTTCACTAAAGGTGGTGCTTCTCGTGTAGACTTTGTTGAGTTGCCTAGTGAGATGACAAAAGTTGACGCACTAAAATATCTTGCAACGCTCCCTGAGTTCGCTAGTGCGGCAGATCAGGCAACTATTGCTGATACTCTTGCCGATAAAACTAAAGAAGCAAGTAAAGGTGAAGTCAAAGTTAAGGCTACTAAAGCAAAGCCTAGTATTGATGCAATTAAGGCTCGTGCTAAAAAGTCTGAAGTGTCCGCAGAAGAAATTCTGGCAGCAGTTGAAGACGCTCCCCTCTAATTAACAGGGCTTCGGTCCTTCTCATAATGAATATGAATCTATCTACATTCCGTCGCTCGTTTAACCCTCGCCGTGAGTTTAATCCTGCAGATAAAAAAGATTTGGCAGAGTTCAAATTCTTTAAGCAGAAAGGCAAATGGAAGAATGGTTGTCCATTCTATTTAGAAGATCCGTTTGTTGAGATTCCGGCAATGTGCGAAAGTAAATTTACTGACTACATGCTAGACAAGATGAATTAAAAAAAGCCCCTAGGGGCTTTTTTTACGGGTTGTTAACTGATTTTATAATCCAATAGTCGCTACTCATACTAGTATTAGTAACAACACTAAATGGCATATAGAAATAACCTCTATCACCCCAACTAGTGCCCCAACTATTTCTCGCTATAAAAACTTTTTTAGTTTTATTATATCCCACTAACAATACAGCGTGACCACCTAATAGTCTTTCTCTCTTTGTATTTGGATAAGGCATAATACCGGTTCTTGCGACATTCATAGACATAAAACTACTGTATACATGAAATCCCATTATTACTGGATATCCATTTGATATTGCATCAATGCAACTATTAAAGTTTGTGATTCTTTCGTATCTCGTTACTTTACGATTCAATGCATCAGCCTTTGCTTCATGTATAGGTTCTTGTTTAAATTTTTTAATATCATATGGCCAGTAACTCTCTAAGCTAGCACCATAATGATTTGTTGCTTTGATTCCATCACGAATGTATGCGCCACTATCATAATTAACTGTCCCTAGTATTAGTCGTTCATAATAATAAATGAATAATCTACTTATGTCACGATGATTACCATTACGCTTATTCAACAATTCAATCGCACCTGCAATTGCTTGCCCGGTACAACTACCTAAGCTACCTTGATTTTCAATTGGACTACAATAGCGTCTTAAGTCAACTATATTAGGAGTTACTTTTTTTGTTACTGTGTATTTGTAATCTCGTGTGTCTAATTTATCTGGTTGCCACTGAAAGCTAAACTTGTCGTCAAGTGTCCTACTTACTACTTTTTTGTCGGCAGGCTTGTTGAAAGTATGATCCTCATTTGTGTTTATTATTGTGCGAGGATCTTGTTTCATTGAGGTAACTTTGCTCTCATCTTTTGCCAGAAGTCTGGATCAGTTGGTTTTGGATCTTGTTGTAAATTCATAATAACTCCTTATACGCTAAATGTGAATGGATAGTTGTATGTTGCGGCACCTGACTGACCTTGAACAAAGAATACAAAAGGTCCACCTGGCCAGCTTGATGGCACTTGAACAACATTGATTGAACTACTTGCTACTGTGCTTCCTGGACCCCAAGTAATATTGTATATGCCTGGAACCGTAGAATAGTTAGCGGCTAACCAGGCTTGATTACTTGAAGTTATACCTGTTATAGCAATACCGGTTTTAGTATCATCATTGATCGTAAACCCTGTTGAACCATTAATAGTAGCAGTTGGATCTTCTAATGTGCCACCTGCAGTTACCGGAGGAGGCATCTCACTATAACCAAGCACATTGTCTACACCGGGACTCGGAGATGGGCCCGGTCCACTACCGTCACTGATATCAATACCGGGCCCTATACTAATTCCACCTTCTATTACTATTGCCATTTGTTATTCCTTATTTATTAACTATTTGGAGCCTTGATGACGATAAATTTAATTACCGGAGACTCAGAGGCAGTTACAAATGAATCTAAGTTTCTAACTGTAAATACAGCCTGAGTATTTGATGATACAAATGCCATTGGCAAGTATGTACCTGCACTGCCGGCATATGTTGTACAAATAATCATATCACCAACAACTAGTTGGTTGTTTGTTACTGTAAAGAAGTCTACTGCGCCGGCCGCCATTGAAGATGCAAACAATGTAATTTCTCCTGACAATGCATTTATTGTCACTGATGTGCTTCTAGATCCAGTTTGAGTAACATTAGCACCTGATGCGTAACCAATCTTACCTGATGCAGTAATAGTATTACCAACTACAACATTTTCTACAGTAAGACGATTCTGTGCAGGATTGTAAGTAATGTTAGCAGTTCCATCAGGTGCCTTAATACCAAGATTTCCAGAGTTTGATACTACCATTGCTGGTATATATTCTTGATTCAAAATTACATTTGAAACTGCTACAGTATTAGCAAGTGTTGCTTCCGCTACTGCTCCTGAGACATTTGCACCGGCGAGATTAGTTAGTCCTGCACCATTACCAGAAATTAATCCTGTAGTAGTAATTGTGTTAGAACCATAACTACCTAAGAATGTTGCAACATTGCTATTGCCATAAGTGCTAGATGGAGCCGCCGCAAACACACCGTTTCCGTATAATACATTACTTGAACTACCGTCTATGTTAATACTTGTGATATTACCAAATGCAGCCGCACTGTTAGCAAATTTAATTGCTACTGTGTTGCCGGGCAGTGTTAAGTTACCCGTGTCATCAAATGTCCAGCCTATATTTCCTGCGTCAGTGTATATTGACACATTAGCATTAGCATATATCTCAGCATCTCCGGTGTTGTTTAAAAACAAGCCAGTAGCATCGCTGGCACCAGCACTGAGTCTAACTCCAGTGTTACTTGCAGGAACAATTAGGCCACCGCCGGGAACAGTCAGTGTACCTGTAGTATCAAACAACCACGAGTTAGCATTGGCAGTAATACTAATATTGCCGTCATTTAACCCTACTATATTTGGTGTGATTACACTAGTAGTTGCTCGCACATCCGTAGAGTCTACAGCAACAGGGACTGATAGATTACCATCTTGTCCAAAAGTGAAACTAAAGCCACCGGCGTTTGGTGTGTTACTAACGGCTACTACAAAATCTTTATCAAGAATACCAATAACACCGCTGTCTGCACCCACGTTGTCTAGAGTTAACGAACCATTAGCATTAAAAGACCAAGTGCAAGCATTGCCTGAAGAATTTGCAACCACTGTTACAGCACCTGCATTAGACAATGATTCGGCAGTTCCCACAAACGCAGTGTTTTGTGACGAATTATCCGAAAATATTAAGTTACCACCTGCTAATATTAAGTTACCATCTGTGTCAAGTGTCATTATGTGTGATGTATTACCATCATATGAACTCATAATGATATTGCCAGTGCTACTTACTTGGACAAACTTATTGTCGTCACCTAAGAACAAGTCATATGCTTCATTATTACCGGTATCCATGTGGATGTGACTTGCTACATCACCGGCACGAACTCTTACATATGCCAAGTTAGCAGTGAAGTCTGGATCTGGACTCAAGAATAATTGTGCTCCTGCGCCTTGTACAGTAACATCATCAAATGTCACATTACCTGTGTTAGCACCACCGCCACTGATATCTACTTGAGTTCCGTTAGCATAGTTAACTGCGAAAGTATTACCTGGCAATGTTAAGTTACCATTGCCACTAAATTGCCAATGTGAGAGTGCATTTGCATTTGGTCCCATTGACAATATTAATCCACCTGATATCATATTTAAGTTACCACTAGCTTCAAACATTTCAGAACCGCCTGGTAAAACAAATGTACCATCTGGTTTGTATGTGAATAATCTTGAATTGGCATTAACAATAAAATTTTGACCATCTGAATTTATTACAAGATTAGCTGGTACATTTAGACTAATTATGTTATTACTAAAACTAAAATTACCTATATCAGTTTGTGCTACCCAGAACAAATTAGCACCGTCTGTACCTAAAACATCACCGTCGATACCACCGTCAATCTTGACATTACCGACATCACCTAAGTTAGTAACAGTACCTAATGTAGTTACGCCGGTAATTGTTAACCCAGCTAAATTACCTACACTTGTGATATTGGGTTGAGAAGCTGTTATTACAGTTCCTGCATATGTCGAATAATTGGCATTGGCAACATTGCCGATAACATTAGTAGCGTCAATGTCAGTAATACTACTACCGTCACCTACAAAATAATTAGCATAAACTGTGTTTGCGGCATCAATGTTAGTAGCATCTACATTGCCATTAACAACTAAATAACTAAGATTGCCTACGCTAGTAATATTAGGTTGTGCATTGGCCGTAACAGTTACTGCAGTATTACTAGAGCCACTAGAAACAGTAGTCCAACTTAATACATTACTACCATTGGTAGTAAGAACTTGTCCGTTAGTTCCACCTGTGATGGTTACATTTCCAACAGCACCTAAGTTAGTAGTACCCGATACAGTTAAACCAGTAAGTGTACCTGTACTTGTTATATTTGGCTGTGCCGCGTTAGCTACTGAGTATGCAATGTTAGCTGTTGCCACCGGTGCGTAGTTTCCACCTGCCTGTGACAATATGACATTAGCAAGATTGCCCAATGTTGTTTTTTGTGTAGTAGGTACACCTGCCATGTTAACAACTGGAAGCAATGTAGTGACTGCTAAGTTAGCACTTCCTATGTCTGTTAGTTGTGTAATTTTAATTTGTGTTGCCATTTTTATATCCTAAATTCTTATGCGAACGCTACGCCATTCTGACCTATGCAGAACCATTTGCTGTTTATATATTGTAGTGTACATCCGTCACCTATATCACCGAATGTGATAGTGCCTGTGCCTGAACTTTTCCAACCTGCATTAGTAACTGTGATAACCATATCACCACCGTCACCTACCATCATAAATGTTTTTATTTGTCCTGTAGTACCGGCTGCTAATGTAGCAGTACTTGCACCTGTTGTTGTAAAATAACTTGCAGTTACTAATAAACTTGCGGCATTACCAGTACCTAAGTTTTCACTACCGTTGAGTAATAGTTGTCCGGTCACTGCAACATTTGCGGGTAAATTTACTGTTATTGTACCTGATGTAGTGATAGGACTACCGGTAACTGTCAATGAACTACTAGTTACCGCTACTCCGGTAACTGCGCTAACAGGGGCTGTTGATATAGTCACATCACCGTTGCTACCGCTCAATATAATACCAGAACCTTGACTTAATCTAGTAACACCGGTGTTAGTAACTGTAATATTACCAGAACTAGTAATTGGACTATTAGTTACTGATATACCTGTGCCTGGTGTAACCCCAACGCTAGTAACAGTACCTGACACAGTGTTATTTGCTATGTTAGTTACTCTACCATATGTATCAACTACTACTGTAGGATTAGTGTATGTACCTGCAGTGATCCCAGTTGTAGGTAAATTGAGTATAATATTACCTGCACTGACAACAGGAGAATTAGATACTGATAAGGTAGATGATGTAACACCTACACTAGTTACTCCACTACCATTGCCGCTACCACCGGTATTCGTAATAGTAACTGCCCCATTACTACTGTTTATTGAGATACCTGTACCGGCAACAATACTTGTTACCCCGGTGTTTAGTATATCAACTGTACCTGCGTTGGCATTAGCAGTTACTCCTATTCCCGTATTACCTGTGAAGGTAATGAACGGACTAGAGTTACCGAATAATGTAGTGAAATTGTCTTTTGTTTTGTTAAAGGCTGTGTACAACGAATCGCTATTTGCGGATTCATTTTGTAAGCCTATATTGATTACTTGTAAGCCGGAAATCGCCATTTTTAGTCCTTATTCTGTATTTATCAGAATAGGACTAAATGTCAATTCATCAGAATGGGCTAAAACTGCTTCCGCATCCGCATGTAGTTTGTGCGTTTGGATTGTTTATTTTAAATCTAGCTCCAGACAAATCTTCAATATAATCGATTTCTGCACTAGTTAAGTATTGCGCTGACATGCTATCAACCAATACAGTTGATGATCCGGCTCCGACTTCCCAATCATCTTCGTTCTTTTCATCTGAAAAAGTAAAACCGTATTCCATACCAGAACATCCGCCACCTTGAACGAAAACTCTGACTCTGGTTTGGTCTGTTAAACCTTCTTCTGCTAATAATTCAGCCATTCTTGCGGCTGCTGATTCTGTAATTTTTAAATTCATGTATATATTTATATGTTTTTATGCAGTATTTTTAATTAATGAGCGATATGTTTTTGCAATGTCACCTGCTAACACAAAATTTGATAATATTCCAAAGTGACCGTCTCTTGCAAAATCTAGACCCTTAAAGGCTAATTGATGCGGGAAGTCGTGCGGTAAATGAACATGTACTTCAATGATAGGTACATTAATTATAGATTTTGCAATTGACCTAGCAAAAGTGACTTTAGAATCAAAATATTTTAAATCTTCACCTAATAAAATAAAATCAGTATGCAACTTAGTTGCACTGGGCGTACTGATCGTCCAAACTGATACAAAACTGTTCTCTGGATCCATATTTGTTGAATCTTGATCTGGTTCGATGATACTATATCGAGCAACATCAGGAAATTGCATAACTACAAATTTTGGTTGTTTTTTAACAGTACTAAACCAAACTGTTAAATTATGCATCATTATATCTATTCCTGATCCAGCGAGTCCTAAATTGTAATAGTCACATTTAAACTTTTTACTAAGTTCATACGCATATGAATTTTCTAAAGGAAGCCCGATTCCTTCAGTATGACTGCATCCAGTAACTAATATATAATTATCTAAATCAATTTCAGATAGTTCTTTACATCTATGTCCTAATGAATTTCGATTATATTCGATTGGTAGTGTTCTATAAATCCAATCATCTGGCATGGTTTTTAAATTTGCTTCAAATAATTCTTTTGAATCTGTTACTGAAAATAACTGATGCTTATAAATAGGTAATGATCGGTACCCTATAAAATTGTTATGAAATTGATACATTTTTACTTAAGTTAAAGATTGATTCTGTATTTATTTTTTGTGACTCTATACCCATATGTCCGTATACCTGTTTATTACTATGATCTCTTGCATAATCAACTTGAGTTAATCTCAAATCAACTTGATCAAAGTTGTCATATGATGTACTAAGTTCAATAATAGGACAATCAGCGACATTATGTATTAATCTTTTTGTTAAATTTCTACCTGTATTAAAAAAGTTTATCTTGTCACCTAAAACTAAAAATGCACCTAATTCTTTGTGGTCAGAAGACCATGCACCATGTGGTATGTATGGTGTAGTATCGCTGTTTAATTTTGGATAGTTTTCTAAAGTGATTCTTGATATATGCGGCCACTGTACTACTAACAGTTTGGGTAGTTTTTTAATTTTAGAAAACCAAGTTACTAAGTTATAATTTAATATATCTATACCAATACCACCTATACCTAAATTATAGTAGTCGCAATTCATTTTTTGACTTAGCATATATGGGTAAGTATCTTCTAATTTTAGTCCTATACCTTCAGTATGACTGCACCCAATAGTTAATATATAATTGTCTAAATCAATATCTTCAATATTTTTACATCTATGTCCATTGTTATTTCGGACATAGGAAATCTGATTGGTTCTATAATACCAATCGATTGGTTTTGTCTTTAAATTATTTTCGTATATTTCAACAGTATCACTACCTGAAAACATTACATTATGTTCTAGTGGATGATACCCTAAAAAATCATCATTGAGCGATAACATTATCTGCGTCTTACTATGCGTCCTTTGGTCAAGTCATAGGGACTAAACTCAATCTCTACTACATCTCCTAGTAGAATTTTAATGTCGTGTTGACGCATCTTACCTGATATATAACCAGTAACAGTTGGACCACTGTTTAATACAACTCTGAAAACGGCATTGGGTAATACATCGATTACCTTGCCGTCCATTCGTAAACCTTCTTCTTTAGCCATATGTTTTTGCTTTACGCTCCTTTAATATACGGTTGTGCTTGTAGTTTTACCCACATAAATTCTTTCATCGCTTTTTCATCTTTAGTGACATACTTGTTACTGCCATGCCACCGCCAACTCTCTTTTACAAGTTTTACTCCACCTTTAGGACCTTGACGCCATACTTTAACACTATGTGCTACAAGGCTAGGATTTCTGTGATAGGCGCCGGCAGCAAAAGTATATACTCCCGGAGTATACAGTTTGTTGTTTGTTACTTTACAATAATAGGTATACTGATGTTCAACCACGGCGCATCCTTGAAATTTCTACTGCCTGTTCGTCACTAAAAATGGGTACAGCATTAGATTTGTGCATAGTACCGATACCGAGAATCTTGTTACCAGTATAGACTTTATGAACTGGTGCAGTAGAGCCACCCTCAGTTACACGGCTAGGTATGTGATGTGTAGTAGACCGACCTACTGGTGCAGTTAATTTGTAGTCAAGTGCAGGTGCGGACATGGCACGTTTGCGCTTTTTCTCGTCAGCGTCAACTCCCCACTTAGCCTGCAACTCACGCCATTCGGCATCAAGCTGACGGGCTTTTTGTGCCTCTGCGCTATTGCGAAACTTAACTTTACCTTTGCGTTTGCCGCCCATAGATAGTGCGGGATGTGCTAAGTGCATGGTCATGATGTATAAGTCATAGTTATTAAACAGTATCTATTATAGCAAAATGTCCATTATTTGTCAAGTTTTTCACTTCTTTAAAATAGCCCACATTTGCTCTTTTTCTATGATTTCGGCTTCTAATTCTTTATAGCGTTTAGCCAATTCTTTCAATTCATCCCATTTATCTTCTAATTCAGGATTTGGGTGAAGGATAGCTAATCGTTCTTCAATCTTAGCAAACATATCAGTAAGGTTCTTGCCCTTAAGGGTGACTTCACCTTCAAAATCAGCATCACCCCTAACACTAAGTGTGGCACCTTTTAAGCTAGGGTCTGCTTGTGTAATCCAACTAGTATTAGTACCATTTGATGTTAGTACTTGACCAGGCATTGCACTTGTACCATTTAGACCCCAATATAGTCCACTGCCACTAGATGTATTATCTGTGGTAGTAACTGTATATACAGGTGATGGCCCAGTTACTGTAAGCGGATCACCTATCATTGTATGGTTTACTGAATAACTCATAGTTTCTTAATAATAATTTTACCTTTATCATCAAGTTGGAAATCGATAGTATCACCTTCTTTCCAACCTAAATCACGCAATAATTGTGGCGGTATAGGAATTATCATATCACCTGTTTTAGGATCTTCATGCGTGATAACCTCATAACTATGATATTGCTGTGCAGGATTTTTCTTCATACATTACTTATCGTTTTATATAAGGTGCGTAAATCTTTTCTAATTGATTTATTGTATCCTGTGCCGCACTAGGTACTTCAGACTCATCTTCATGCTTGACTGGTATACCACCTGCATTAGTCCACTTCTGTATGTAGGGACCAAAGTCATCTACTAATACATTTTCCATACCATTACTAACAGCATATTTTTGTTTTTGACTAGTAAAGATAGCATTAGAACTAGACCCGGGGTGATACTCATCCAACCAATCTTTCTTTGCTTGTTTGCTTACTTCAGCGTACGGGCCTCGTAATGGTGCACTTAATACTGTATAGGGAATTTTATTATCTTGTGCCCATTTCACTATTTTCATACCGCCTGATAAAGGGCGTAAATTACGGAAGAATTCGTAGACTTGCTTAGGATCACTATTGGCTAATTCTTCTATTTCGTTTTCTTTATTTACGATAGATTTCCAGTGACTTACATTGTGCTTGTCTGCCCAAGCTCCAAAGAAATCAGCTTGGACCCCATCCATATCCAAATATAGATGGGGCATTTTATTTTTTAGTTCTACTATTTTCATTCAATCATTATAACGCAAATGGCAAGAAAAGCCAAATGCCCTGGGCTAATAGTATTGCCCCGAATGTACTTACTGCGATACTACCCCAGAACATACGATTATCTACAGCCAAAATACTAGCAGATAATAACACAATTGCTAACTGAAATGCCATTGCGGCAAAAGTTAACCATGGTGTATGCTTTTTGGCTTCATCACGCTCGGCTTCAATTTTCAATGCTTTAGCCATTAATTCTTTCTTACCCTCACCTTTAGCAGGGTCACTTTCGTAACGGTCAATCTTAGCTTGTAACATTTCTTTACGGTTTGGATCTTTAGTTTCTTCCAATTGACCTTCAGTAATACTTTGCTTGATAGATTTTGCTTGGTAGAAATTCCAAGTATCATTTGCTTTAATTGTGTTACTTAGTATCTTGCTACTAAAGCCATTAGCTACATATGTAGTGCAAGCTAGTAGTAAAGCGATAACGGTGATAACCCAACCTGCTTTGTCTTTAATTTGTGCTTCACGCTCTGATCGTGATAACGGTTTTACTTCTGCCATAAAATTCTCCTTTAAATTATTTATCTGATTACGAATTCAAAACAGAACAGAACAGTAGGCACACTTATTGCAAACACACTTGTACCTATAAGTACTCTATCAACCATAGCGGCATGGGCTTTGGCAATTATCTCTTTTCGCTTGCGTTCTTCTTCTGCCCGTTCTTTATACATACGAACACGCTCGGACATCATTTCATCCCATACATCTTTGTTACCGGTCCAAATCAATATGTCTTTAAGTTGTTTTTCTGCTTCTCGTAATGCTTTACTTTGCATTGCAATCTGTATAGAGTTTGCTCTAATTTGACCATCAGTCAGTGCTGTTTTACCGGCATTTAAATGCACCCCGGCTGTATGTACCACATCACTATTTTGAAAGAATCTTGCAAACTGTCCAGATAATTCATTAACATCCTTACCCAGAGCCATGGCTTGTTTAATATAACCTACTGTTTTCTGTGCAGTAGCAAAAGCTATACCAATAGTAATAGGGTCTATCATTTCTTCTTATCAACTTTCGGTGCATCTCTATCTCGCCATTCTAAACAAACTACTTTACGATTGTAAACATCTCCAGTCCACACCCATCTAACACACTCATATCGTGCCGCTGTTGACGGGATAGATATACCCACCAACAGTAGCACTAGATATCTCATTTGTTCGCTAAAGGATTATCAATAGCCTTTTGTATTTTACTATCAACTTCACGCTTTAACACTTCCACTTCTTTAGAAGTTTCACGCTTTAATACTTCTACTTCTCTTGCAATCTCTCTACGGGCGTCAGCCATTTCTTTACGGATAGCATTGACTTCACTACGAGCTTTATCTAAGTCCTCACGAACATCTTTACGGGCCTGACGCATTTCTTGTTCAGTTTCACGCTGTGCTCGTTTAACCGTACGCTCAACTTCTTCAGTTACACTTTCATTACGACGGATATCTGACTTCAAGTCGTTCTTAATATCACGGGTATAGTCACTAGTCTTTGTACTAGTTTCTTCAATAACTGCTAATCTCTTATCAAAGCCGCTTAAGTCAGGAGCCTCGTATGAAGCAATCTTTTTCTTCATACTTTGATAGTCTTTATAGACTTCAAATGCACCATACAATCCACCTAGTGTAGAACTAACAATAGTGAATGCCACCATTAGTTTAGCTGGTGTAAACTCATAGCCACCAATGCTGATAACAGTATCTTTGCTAGCGTACTTCTTCATAGCCGCTTCAGCTTCGTCAATCTTTGCGTTTACATCTTTAATTTCTTCTGCCATTTTCATTTCCTTTAAAACAATGAATTCTTTTTCTTGCCGGTCCTATCAAACAGCTTATTAATAAGTTTGATTCCTGCGTGTATACTCAGTACTGATACAATGACCATTGCCGTAGTGTTCCAATTAACTATATCACTTAGCATATTGCATCTCTACCATTTCTCTGTGCTTGCTATCACTTGATAACTGGCGCAATACTCTAACATTATCAACATTTCGTTGATTTTTATAAACTTCTTTAGGTGCATAGAAAGCCGCATCTTTTAATGCAAGATTCAAATAATCACCATATCCAACTGGAGCAAGAGCCATCTTGTTTAAATCAACCCCACCCGCAACTTCATTATCACTACTATTTCTATTAACACTAGGACCTGTCGTTGCTATTGTACTATTTTGAGGTACTGTATTTTTACCCTCAACGATATCTGTAAGTGGGTTTGATCTATCTGTTAGAAAGTTAGATGGCACAACTGCATAAGTTTCAGTAGATTGTGAAGTTATGCTACTACTTTGTAACATTGTTTGTTGCTGTACTTGAGGTTGTTCAAATGAACTAAACACTGTGGGAGCTACAACACTTGCTACAGGTTGTTGTGGTTGCAATAAAGGTAGCGCAAATGTATTAACTGATTCAGATGTACTAGATTGCTGAGTTCCAATATTTGTTACAATAACAGGTTGATTGTTAGATACATTTAATCCTAATCCACTAGAGTTTTGTTGTTGGACAATACTTGTATTATTGTTAGTTGTTTGTGGTCCGCCCACTGAAGTAACTAAACTTGTCACGCCTGACTGTAGTGTAAAGTTTGTTGTATTACTATTGTTATTATTGTTTACTCTAATTCCAGTACCATTAGATTGCTGACTACCAACAGTAACTGCGTTTGCAGTAGTACTATTTGCTACTGCACTTGCCGCAACACTAGCAGCCTCTTGTTGTGCTTGTGTAGCCGCAGCCTGTGCTTGTGATACTGCGGCTTGTGCTACAGCAGAGCCGGCTGCGTCACGGTCTGAATTCTTACTGATAATACTCAATGCTAAACTTGTATTACTTGAGCCGCTTGATTCTTTTTGTGTCGGTGAACTAGTCGTAGATACTGTAGTTGCCGGGGCAGGAGCTGACACTATAGGGGCAACAACACTAGGTTGACTGATACTACTTGTACTACTTGTGCTGGTTGTAGTACTCGTAACCGAAGCAACAGGCTCGGTAACAGTTGATACTGTAGGATCAGCAACTACGGTAGTTTGCGGAACTAATTTAGCTAATGCATCTAAGTAGCCGGGGCAAGTTGGACTATACATTGGATTAGTAGCACAAGGATCAACACTATACTTTAAACTGAAACTGATATTAGTTATTTCAGGACCATAGTTTCCTGCCCAGAAGTTATTATCTCTACCCACAAAACCATATTGTGCCGCAGTTAAATCTTTGCTTGCGTATGGAGTGTCAAATGTTTTGCTAAAATTAAAAGTTGTCCAATCAAACTTGTAATTTAGATTATAAAAGTCATCTCTAACAGTTGAGCCATTTGGTCCATAGAATCTAACATAAGCGGTTAAATAATCTTGTCTACCATCATCCCATCCATTACCATTCTTTGCCATAAAACCAAAGTTATATCCATTGACATTTAATCCTGTACCACTGTTAGGCAATGCCGCCGCAACACTAGTTACTTGATATATGTCTGTCAATCCGTATGAGAAGTTTATAGATCCGGATCTAACAGTTGGATTAGGTCCGCAGTTACCAGGATCCCCTGCATAAAAGCATAATGTATTTGTATAGACACCATTGATCCACGGGCTAGTAGTTGATGTAGTAGGAGCAGTAGTATTAGGTGCTGTCCAATTAACTAAGTTACCTGTGGAATATACCTGCCCTGGCTCTAGTGCAGTAGTATTTTGTGCTGTTGCCGCTTTACACAATAACAGTACAGCTAATGCTATTTTCTTTAGCATTAACCTTCATCCTTCTCAGTTTCTTTATCGTCAGACTTTACATAACCTGGAACTTTTGTTGGATTAGCCGCCCAAGCTTGCTTAGCCTGCTCACCGATTAGTCCCTCGTATGGGCAAGGAGTACCAGCTTGCATCATAGCATCAAACACACGACGGTCCTGACACATTGTAGCAACTGCGGCCACCTTCATACCCATATCGTATAATGTCTTAGATAGTTTTAATCGTTCACAATTCATATCACGCATAGTAGCACCAAAGCTCATACCCAAGATTTGTGTCTGTGCGCCACCTGATATACCGGTTACACATAAATCACTGCCCATACTCATCATTGCAGGCGCAATAGCTGTTGGTGGAGGCTGAACTACTTTCTGTGTAATATTGCTGTTATTATTGTTGTTATTAGTCAATGTACCGGCTTGAACATTCGTATTAACATTGTTGCTTGTAGATTGGTTAATGTTGTTATTTGTATTAACTGCTGTAGCATTAGTGTTAGACTGTGTAACATTGTTGTTATTGTAAGTCATTGTGCCACTGTTAACATTGTTATTTGTATTAACACTAGTACTTGTACTCACATTGTTATTTTGGTTAACATTATTACTTGTGGTAGTATTGACATTGTTATTGTTGTTTGTCATTGTGCCATAATTGTAATTTGTGTTAGTAGCAGTGGTATTATTATTGTTATTGTAAGTCATTGTACCACTATTAACATTATAGTTTGTATTAGTAGCTGTAGAAGTACTTGCATTATTGTTGTTAAATGTCTGAGTGCCACTATTAATGTTATTGTTTGTGTTAACATTGGTAGAGGTACTGGTATTTACATTGTTGTTATTATTAGTCAATGTACCGCTCTGAATGTTATTATTAGTGTAGGTAACACTACCACTCATAGCATTGTTGTTGTTATAGGTCATTGTACCAGTATTAGTGTTCTGGTTGATATTAGTTACTGTACCACTTTGAACATTATTGTTATTGTTATTATAAGTGATTGTACCGCTATTAATATTGTTGTTAGTATTGGTACTTGTGCTGTTCACTGTACTTGTGCTGGTACTAGTATTATTTGTAGTGCTAGTATTATTGGTTGTAACCGCACTTGTGCTATTGCTAGTGCTGTTTGTGTCAACTAATGTCTTGCTATCGTATGTACCTTGGTTAATTACACCTGTGGTACTGGTTGTAGTGCCACCTGTAGTACTTTGAGTACTTGATGTTTGTGCCTGTACACCTAGGCTTAGGAATATGGCTATAGCCAATATTGTCTTTTTCATCTTTTCTTTCCTTAGTTATTATTATTTTTTGAGTAAAAGATGGTTTTTACTATTGATATTTATCAAGAAACGGGCTAATATAAAGTGTGTAGATAAATAAATATAAAGGAGACTGCAATGAGTTGGTTCAAACACAATCCTAGACCCAAGAATCCTCCTAAATTACATCCTCATCATTCGAGTCCTATATCTGAAAAGATATTAAAAGAGACAAAGATTGAAGTTTCTAAAACAGAAACCAAACCAGAAAAGAAAAAGAAAAATGACAAGTAGAGAACTACAACTGATGTACCAACAATGGTGTCAGGGAAATAATGATTATGGGTTCAGATGGTTAGACTTTGTTGAAATGGCAGCAAGACAGTTTAAACAGCCCGAAAGTGAAGTATTAAGAGAATTACAAAAACATCATTGGTTTGTTAAGAATAATAAAGATTGTAAGTAGGGTAGGTATAAGTAGCATATTTTTTAGCAATATGTTATAATAGTAAAAATAGGAATCCCCAGTGAAGAAACATTACCTAATATTAATTTTGGGTTGTATGATATTACCAATAAATTTATTTTCACAACAGTTAGAAACTACTGTGAAAACAGAATTGCCGTGCTATAATACAAAAGAACTCTTTAAAAATCTTAGAGAGAAATATAAAGAATTGCCTATACTAACCGGTAAAGCAGACGATGATGCCGGATCTACGATGAGTGTTTGGCTGAATGGGGTAGACAAAGATTGGACAATCATTGCAACCAAAGATGAATTAAGTTGTGTTATTGGCACAGGTACAGATTTAAAACTAATCCCATATAAAAAAGGAACTGCAGTATGATTAAAAAACTATTAGCAACATTATTGTTAGTATCAAGTTCAGCATATGCCGCATCATCATTAACTGCACAAGCTTGGTTAGTAGCAGACATTAACGGAAAGATTCTCGAAGGTTCTAATACTACAGAGATTCGTAGTATCGCAAGTATCACTAAATTAATGACTGCAATGGTTGTATTAGATAGTGGTCAATCATTATCTGAAGTTATCCCAAAGAAACTCTACAATAAGCAATTGACAAGAGAGACATTGATTGATTTGGCAATCGTTAAGTCAGACAACAATGCCGCAAAGATGTTATGTGATTATTATCCCGGTGGATATAAAAGTTGCGTGGAAGCTATGAATGTTAAAGCAACTATGTTGCAAATGAATAATAGCGCATTTACTGATCCAACTGGCAGATATCATACTAATGTAAGCACAGCAGAAGATTTGATTAAATTAGTGTTTGCCGCAAGTAAGTATCCATTGATTGTTCACGCAAGTAATATGGATGCAGTTCGTTGGCCATTGAACAAGAAGAAAACTGCTGAATTTAGAAATACTAATAGCTTAGTGGGTAACGGCTATAAGTTCTTAGTAAGTAAGACTGGCTTTATCAGCAAAGCAGGCGGATGTATTGTTATGATGATGGATACTGCAAATGGAATAAGGACTGTAGTCCTGCTGGGTTCAAAGAATACTAAGACCCGTATCCCTGAAGCAAAGCTTCTTGCGCTTGCTTATTAATTGCGTTCCGGGAAGTAATCTTCCATAACACCTTCACGATGTAAATCACTTGTAATACAATGTAATCCGCCGTCCCAGAAGTAACGATGACGGAAATTACAGATGTGCGGTGTTATGCCATAGCGACTAAATGCGTCAAATGCTTTTTCATTGTAGCCATTAACAATGACATTGTGTTTATCAATTACAATCATGTTTACATCAAACACTGATTCTTCGACATACCCTACCCATTTGTTCATCCATGATTCTACATAGTCAGTAAAGTCTTGGTTCAACTCTTCACCTGGAACCCACCACTTGCCATGATTTTGTTCTTTTAGTTTCATAAAGTTATTAACTTTATCCCAAGACTCTCCGTGTAGATATACTACTTCCCAATTAGGAAATGTCTTTTGATATTGAATATTACCCATGATACTAAAAATTAATCCAGGCACTACAGGGCAAAAAGTTCCGTCTGCATGACCTTGTGTATCAACCATCTTAACACGATACTCTGGTAGTTTACTTTGTAAATCTTTTTCTAAATCATTTAGGTTAGTAACTGGACCGTTTGATATATCAATAGTTCCTACTACTAAATCTTTACCTATTCTACTAGTCATTGCCGCATTCAGCTTCACTTCATTGTCTTTGCATTTGAATCCAGTATCCATTGGAATTTTTACAATGTTTCCTTGCTGTTCTATATGAGATATTACATTTTTGTACGAATATGTGTCTGAACAATAGAAAGTTTCTCCTAGCATTATTGTAGTGTCACGAGGTTGCATTACAACACTCGGACTCGGTATAGTCTGATTATTTCCTCCGCAATATTTTGCAAATTTAATTTTGTCAGTAATGTCAGGTCTAATGACTTCAACATCAAAACTCCCCAGCAATGATATTAACTTCTGATAATCTTCTTCTGTTTCTTCTGCAATTTTGTAAAATACTTTTCTAACTCGTTCATTTTTTATGTAATCATATACTTCAGGTGGATATGATATACCCACGGTCATTGCCTTTAAGGGATCCCAATGTTGATAAACTGAATATGTCAAGATTTATTTCTTTCAGGAAAGTAATCTTCCATCACACCTTCACGGTGTAAATCCGATGTAATACAGTGTAATCCACCATCCCAGAAAAATCGATGACGGAAATTACAGATGTGAGGAGTAATACCGTGTCTACTAAATGCATCAAAGGCTCGTTGGTTATATCCATTGACAATGACATTCTTTTTATCAACTACAATCATATTCACATCAAACACTGATTCTTCGACATAACCTACCCATTTGTTCATCCATGATTCTACATAATTAGTGAAATCATCATTGAGTTCCTCACCTGGTACCCACCACTTGCCTGCATTTTTTTGTTTCAATTCTAAGAATGGTCTAACTTTATCCCAAGCTTCACCTTGCAAATATACAATTTCCCAGTCAGGGAATGTTTCTTTATAATTTATAGGAGTAGTGATACTAACAATTAATCCGGGTACGACCGGACAGAATGTACCATCTGCGTGACCTTGTGTATCAACAAAAGTTAATCTATGATCAGGGAACTCGCCGTGCAATTTATTTTGTGTCTTTTCAACTTCTTCTTGTTGATCAGGGGATACAGATTCTAATGATCCGATATACAAATCTTTGCCTAATCTAGAAATTTGTGCACCGTTTAAATATAAATCAGTATTGTGATACTTAAATCCAATGTTATAATCTATATTAGTTTTAACAACATTCCCTTGTTCTCTTACTTTATTTCGTAGTGGGGCATACACACTACCGCTGTTACAGTAGAACTTAGTACCTATCATAACTGATTGGTCTCTAGGTTGCATAGTATAAGGTGGTACAATCGTGTCATTTCTTTTGATGCAATTTTTAGCATCCTCAAGTAATTCATCAATTGGCATTCTAAAAACTTCTACACCTAATGATTCTAGTGTGGAAGATAATTTTTGATAATCTTCTTCTGTTTCTTCTGCAATCTTATAAAAGACTTTACGCACTTTTTCGTTTTTAATGTAATCGTAGAATTCAGGTGGGTAAGAAGTTCCTACTGCCATTACCTTTAATGGGTCCCAATGTTGATAAACTGAATATGTCATAGTGCGTCTGGCCAATCTCTAAAAAGTGCGTGTTGTATATTACCACTAACGAATTGATTGAAACTCTTGTGCTTAGTTTCTAATTCACCTTCGAGTGGTGCGACTCGTTTGAATGCGTTATCCATCTGAGCCATGTCTGTAAATTCCATCATGATATGCCATTCAGGCATATCTGCGATACTACGAAACCCCATCTTGCATCTAGTGATACGATATGATTCCATTTTCTTTTCTGATACGAGGTGATCTAAAAATCCCTTCATATTATTCACCCAAGCTAAGTCAGGTATATCTTCTGATTTGTCACACCATATGTGATATATGTCCATTATATAGGTCCTAATAATTCATAGCCATCGATTTGGCTTTTATATTCGTCTGCAAGTCCTAGATACAGATATTTGTACCCTTGACTTTTATAGTAAGCACATTCATGCTTGAGGCTCTCTATGCCTAATCGTAGTTCAGGGTTTTTATAATCCCATGCAAATTGCAATGCTTCTGCATTTTCTCTGTCGTATCGTTTAACTATACTAAATGCTGATAATTTGTCGTTTGGATAGTATCCGATTACATCAGTATATCTATCAAATATCATTCCCGAAAACAACGGAACTACACTCTCAAATTTTTTGTGAGTGCAGTACTTACGATATATTTCCTGAATTTGTTCCATTCTATCATCTTTCTCTACGCTTGATAAAAGATGACCAAATTTAAATGTTTCGTAATTTGTTTTAGATAAGTCTATCCTGCAGAATTTCATGCACTTATTTATATCGCCAGGAGACTACTGTATCTAATTCTTCCTGCGACCAATGTTTATAATAGCCCTTTTCTCGTATCTTATCACTAGCATCATTTAGCATATCTAGTTTGGATACAATCAATAGCCCACACTCACCGAAGTTCATCTTTACATTGTTGACATATTCAACTGAATCAGGATGATCTTCTAATGCTACATAGTTTCTAGGCATTAAGAAACTCTCATTGTATACTTTAACTAGAGCAGCCAATTCATCTGGTTGAATCATCTTGTGATCAAAGTAAACAATCACTACATCTTTATCTTCTAATTTACTTAGATTTTGTTCTACTGTTGCAGGAATAACATCATGCCCTGAATAAACGATTTCGATTTTGTTATTGATTCGTGCTTGTCTAGCATAGGGACATGGCGGCCAATTACCTAATAGTTTATTAGGAACTTCTACAAATTCCTTCATCCAGGTTGTTAACTTTTCTACAATATAATCGTGGTTCATTCTATGACTTTCTTATACTTGCTAGCATCACGCTTCGGCACATAGTCAACACCGGGTACAGGACTACGGTCTTTTACTAGATCGTTTTGCATTTCATCACCGTACTTCAATGTGATATAGCTACTGTTTTGATCAGTCTTGTCAGTTTCATAGACACCTATTACTAAATGCTGGTACCAAGTAACAATCTCGTCAATTGATTTTTTAAGTATGGCATCATTTAAGATATCATCGAATTTATTACTCTCGCGGTAGAATGTATAGTATTTCATTTTTTCCAAAGTATAAAGTT